>Ga0233434_1000320_pt1 | contig 57386 bp, 49 predicted proteins | sample SI_122_August201_4_FD_182738 | JGI IMG/M metagenome (GOLD analysis project Ga0233434, IMG submission 182738) | Seawater microbial communities from Saanich Inlet, British Columbia, Canada - SI_122_August2016_120_MG | ecosystem: Environmental > Aquatic > Marine > Inlet | place: Canada: British...
GCCAAATGGCCGGGCCCCTTTTCTTTTTAGCGCAGCCCCCCCCCCCCACCCGCTTCTTTCCGTATCGCCACCTCAGATTCCAGGTCAAAAGTGACACGAGTCAATAATTGGCTCAATAGTTGCACTTATAAAATATGCATCTATATGTCAATTTTTTGGAAAGGGAATACCATGACTGCAAGTACCAAAAAGCGCAATGTGAGGCCCAAAACTCTCAAAAACCCTGAAGTACCCGGCAAAAATTGCACACCTAAGGAAAAGTCTATGAGTACAGTCGCCAAATTAATGGCTACTTTCTACGGTATTGAGCAAGGTGTTGAACGAAATTAAACTTTCAAAGGATTTCTCATGCTTACAACTACGGATCGAAAAGCGGATACTCAAAGGACTGGAATACCCAGGCGATATGATACCGAGATGGAAAAGAGGCTGATGGTGGATAATCTCAGACTTGCGGTAGAAATCTATGGGAAGGATCAACTGCGAAAGCAGTTTAAAAGTAGAAAAAAGAAAAATACCTGCAACTAGGCTCCGCGAGTTCAAGTAGCCCTTTTGGTGCCAGTTTTACCAACTGATCGGGCCCAACTCTTAAGCTGTTTTTTTTTGCTGCAATGTTAAATCACACGGCGCGCTATTGTGAGGAGATGTTGCAGGGAGCTTTCAACGGAGATCGCTTTCGTTTGTCTGGCTTTTACAGCAGAAATCAGACTGTTGTGGATGTTCCCATCGTAAGCCGTGACGGCTGTACCCATGAGCAAGTTGAAATGGTCGTCCGATGAGCCGATGGAGGCCAAGCCAAGTTCCTGTGAATAAGATTCCTGATATCCATGCCCCGATGATATATCTTCTATCCCATCGACCAGCCCAGTAAGGTTTTCTTTTACCCACTTAATGGATGCACCAAAAGGGTGTGTTTTCTTTTTTTCTGGATGTGGGACGATTGATATTCCCCCAAAGGGTTCAATTCTTGGAATCACATCAAGCATAGAGACGAACTGGTAATCAAAGTCAGAAAATTGAAGTGAAATGTCGGAGACTTTTTCCAAAGATAAGTATTCCGGGTCCAGAATGATAATCAGATGTCCATCCATAGTGCTTATTTCAAAAGCAGGGTACGCTTTGATCGGTTTGGTGGTTTCATCCCATTCATTAATACATTGAGCCTGCTCCTTTAGAGAAGCGACTATGGTCTCGATCAAAAATTTCCCCGGAATTAAATGATCGGTAATAACTACATAGTCCAGCCCCAGGAAGGCGGCTCTTTTCAGTATGTTTTGTACCGAGTGCGATCCATCTGAAAAAGTGGAGTGGCAATGCGTCTCGCCCAATATCAGATCAGGTTGTTCATTTTTAAGATGAGTGATATTTTTACGAATCCTTGAGTCCAGAAAATATCGGGCGGTTAAATCCGCGAAAGGCTTCGCCATATGACGTTTTGTGGCAAACCAGGGGCCTCCATCACTGGGAATAAAATGACGTTGTTCCTTCTGGATAAATTTTGGTGTTGTGATTCTATTCATATGACCGTGCTGTAGAAGGGTGTTTGCATATACTTCTATTCGGAATTATTAGGGGATTTCTGAATCCATATCTAACCCGACAAGCTAAATAAAGTTTAACCTAATATTTTCCATCATATTTATTTTTTTTCCTTCGGGCCTGATTGGGAACTAAAGTTCCAGGTCCACTGGCCCTACGCCTCTCGGGCCCCCGGCGGCTCGCCGGTCAGAACCAGCTTTCGCGATCGAGGGAGCGGTACTGGATGGCTTCGGCAATGTGTTCGGACTGTAGCGATTCACTTCCAGCCAGGTCGGCAATGGTGCGGGCGACTTTTAATATGCGGTCGTGCGCCCGGGCGCTGAGCCCCAGTTTGTCTATTGCCAGAGCCATGATCTTTTTCGAAGCTTCATCGAGTTGACACCAGGATTTCAGTTGATGCGGGTTCATGTTGGCGTTGAAATTGTTTTCGTCGTCCGGAAAGCGTTTTAACTGGACGCTTCGGGCTTGCTCAACCCGGTCAGCTATCGCCTGGGACCGTTCTCCACCGGATTCTGATGACAGGTCTTTATAGTCCAACGCCGGTACTTCGATATGCAGGTCGATGCGGTCGAGTAAGGGCCCCGATATTTTCCCCACATACTTTTTGATAGTCATGGGAGTGCATCCGCATTCTCGTTTCGGGTCGAATCGGTAACCGCAGGGGCAGGGATTCATAGCCGCCACCAGCATGAGGTTGGCGGGATAGGTGATGGAACCTGCGGCGCGTGAAATGGAGACCTCGCCGTCTTCCAGGGGTTGGCGTAATACCTCTAGAACGTTTCTTTTGAATTCGGGAAGCTCATCGAGAAACAACACGCCGTTATGCGCCATGGATACTTCCCCCGGCATGGGCACGCGCCCGCCACCGATCAACCCGGCATCGGAGATAGTGTGGTGCGGCGAACGAAAAGGGCGTAGTTTCAGGAGCCCTCCGCCGTTTTTTAACTGACCGAGCACGCTATGGATTTTTGTGCTGGTGATGGCTTCCCCCTGAGTCATGGAGGGCAGGATAGTCGGGATGCGTTTTGCCAGCATGGACTTACCGGAGCCGGGAGGTCCGATAAGCAAAATATTATGTCCGCCTGAGGCGGCAATTTCCAATGCGCGTTTGACATGGTGCTGGCCTTTGACATCGGTGAAATCCAATTCGTATTCGCTGGCGCGTGGGCTCTCGGCTTGGGTTTCAGGAGTCATTGCCTGAAGCGCCAGCTTCCCGCATAAGAATTCCACAGCCTGGGGCAGGGTTTCTATCGGATAGATGGGAATGCCTTCGATCACCGAAACTTCTGCGGCGTTTTGCGCTGGCAGAAGCACGCCTTCCATACCGTTTTCCCGTGCCATGGCGGTGATGGAGAGTCCGCCACGAATGGGTTTGACCCGGCCATCGAGAGAGAGTTCGCCGAGAATCACAAATTTTTTCAATCGCTCGTTATCGATCAGTCCGCTGGCGACAAGAATGCCGATAGCGATAGGCAGGTCGAAAGCGGAGCCTTCTTTGCGGATATCGGCGGGAGCCAGGTTGATGGTTATTCTTCGTACAGGCAGGGAAAGCTGGGTGTTGCGGATGGCGGCACTGACCCGGTCACTGCTTTCTTTGACGGCGGCATCGGGCAGACCAACGATGGACATCCCCGGCAGGCCCTGTGAAAGGTTGACTTCGACCTCGACCGGGTAACCGTCAATTCCCAGAACCGCTCCACTGTGAACGAGTGCGACCAATTGTCCTCCTAACTTCACTATTGCCGAGTATTACCGGCAGGGAATGTTTAACCCCCCTAGCCCCCCTTGACAGGGGGATTATATAAACTTCCCCCTGATAAGGGGGATTGAGGGGGTTGTTTGGTATGCCGATTGCGGATTCAACCTACACGAGTGGGTCATTGCGGTCAAGTCAGCATTAAATGTGAGTGGTGTGTGTTTTTGCCGACATCGACTTACCAGAGCCGGGAGGTCCGATAAGCAGGATATTGTGTCAATTGATCAACTCAAATTCTCCATTGATTGACAGGGTGATTCAGAAATGGCAACATCTGGCCCGAATATAAACAAAACTTTCTTATAAACAGGATTTTAAACTTTAAAAGACGAATGAATAAGAATGTATTTCGCTTGAGTATTCTGTTGTTGGTTGTTTTCGCCATTTGCATGACAACCCTTCCTGAAACCACCTCTGCTCGTATGCCTGGAGGAATTTACTACAAAGATACCGGAGAGCTGGAACGTGTCCGGTTTAGCCACAGCATACATTTGAGTTATGGGAAAACATGTGAGGATTGCCATAACAAGATTTTCCAAAAGAGAGTGGGCCGTGCTGATGTTGGAAATGCCATGACCATGAAAACTATGGGAGAGGGTAAATTTTGCGGAGCCTGCCACAATGGCGAACAAGCCTTTAGCGTTGAAAGCGACTGCGACCAATGTCACTTCAGGTAGCTGGGTTGGTTACGAAAAGTTAAACAGTGATATGTTTTTTCCCTGCCTTAAATTTCCCCCGCTTGGTGGAACATCAGGATCTTCCCACCAAAATTGTCACAGTTTCGTCAATTAACCCCATTTTGCCCAAACCCCCTATTTAGGGGGTTGTCTGACAACGGAATAAGTACTATTATTGGCACAGCTAATTTTCTACCTTCCGAATTTTTACCTGCTCCGGCGGGTTACGCACTTCATAATAAAACATCAGAAATAGAGTTCTTAAACTTTAAGGTTTAATCTTACGGGGAGAAAGATTTATGAATCGCCTACCTACAGTTATATCTCTTTTCACAGTTTTATTTCTATTAACTACTTCTTCAGTCGCGTTCGCGCAAAACGGTAAGCCTACTTCACCGCCAGGGCAGGCCAGTGGTGGAGTGCAAGCCCTTGAGCAACAACATAATGATGATATTACTAACCTGCAAGGTCAGATCACCAGCAACGATGGTGATATTTCTAATCTTCAGGGACAGGTAAATACCACCAACTCGAATGTGTCGACACTGGACGCAAGTACCACGTCATCGGTAAACAGCCTTCAGGGGCAGGTCACAAGCAATGATGGAGATATTTTAAACCTTCAGAGCCAAATAACCAGTAACGATGGAGACATCACTGATCTTCAAGCAAAGGACGCTGATCTGCAAAACCAGATCACCGGCAATGATGGGGACATCACCAACCTACAGGGTCAAATCACTTCTAATGATGGCGATATAACCAATTTGCAGGGACAGATTACATCCAACGACACAGATATTTCAAACCTGCAAACTCAGCAGGGCGCAGACACTACCAGTCTTCAAAATCAAATTACGTCCAATGATGGAGATATCGCGAATCTTCAGGGTCAGGTAACGTCTAATGACGGGGATATTACAGGCTTACAAACTCAAATTAATAGCACCAACGCTCTACTCACACAGGGTGCAGGAAGTGGGGTGGATGCTGACTTGGTTGATGGGCTTCATGCCAATGAGATCATTGATGCGGCAGTAAATGCGGCCGGCGATGAAGTACGAATTCCTATTTCTTCAGTACCGTTCACCATTGAGTTAAACGATCCTAAGTCCTACTTTCTTGCTTCAGATTTAACGATCGCCAATACCACTGATCATGGCATCGTTGTCAAAGGGGATGGCGTTACGATTGATCTCAATGGCTTCTCCCTGACTGGACCAGGAAGAGGTAACGGAACTGGGATAGGTATTTTGATTCAATCCAAATTTAATGTGACAATCAAAAACGGCATGGTGCGTCGATTTGGCAGTCATGGAATTGTCGATGATGCTTCACAATTTGGCAATACTGTTGGACATCGGGTGACCAATGTCGTATCCAGAGAAAACGGAGGACATGGGATCTCTCTTATAAATGGCCTTAATGGTGGCGGCCATGCATTGGTTCGTGAATCATGGGCCGCAGCGAATGGACTGGGAGGAATCTTTGTGGGTACCGGTTCGAGAGTGATTGGAAGCACCTCGGTTGCCAATGTCGGCACTGGAATCATAGGTCTGGATGACATATTTTTTTCAGGAAACACCGTTAGAAAGAATGCCATCGCCGGGATCGTTGCAGGGCAAGGTTCCCGAGTTATTGGGAATACGGTTGTATCCAATGTGCAGGGAGGAATCAACGTTGGGTCGACCTCCAAAGTAAAAGGTAATTTGGTGAGAAACAATGGAGGCCATGGAATTCAAACCGGCAGTGCGGCCTCCGTGGAAGAGAATGTTGTTCAAACTAGTGCGGGACGAGGAATATTTGCTGGTTTCTTTAATTTGGTCAAAGAAAATAATGTTAGCAATAGTGTTTTGTCAGGAATATATTCCGGGAATGAATCCATGATTTATGACAATACATCGACTGGCAATAATACTTCCCAGACGGATTCTGAAGCGGGGATATTTGCCCAGTTCAGTTCAAGAATAGTAAGAAATAATTCCCAGCAAAACTGGCGTGCCAACATCCATGTGACCGGATCAGGTAATGTGATTGAAGAAAACTCCATGTTTTATATAAGCGGAGTTCACGGTTATGGAATCAGGTTTCAAGGTAGCGGTATTTATAAGAACAATGCTTCTTTTGGAGGGAGCCCTGATTACTCGGGTGGCACCAACAAAGGGGGAAACCATCCATAGATGATGGCTTTCTTGAGGCTTAACTACGAAGGTATAAAAAATTAACTTTTTGCTACATCAATTCTTGTGGGGAGAAAGTCATGGCAACTGTTATTAAGCGGTCAGTTTTAGTTTTTAGTTTAACGATTCTGTTTCTATTCGTTCAGTTGGGGGGAGGGTTGGTGTTGAACGATACTGCTTTCACAAGTGTGGCTTTTGCGCAAAAGAAGGGCAAGGATAAGAAGGAAGAGAACGAAGATAAAAACAAGCTGAAGGGCAATAAGCGGTTACGGGCGGCAGTGAGTGACTTGCAAGCGGAAACCGCTGACCTGCAAACCCAAATCAATACCATTGAACTTACACCGGGACCACAGGGGGCTACCGGAGCGGCAGGGGCTGACGGTTCTGATGGCGCAACAGGTGCAACCGGTCCTCAAGGACCGCAGGGTGATACAGGTTTGACCGGAGCAAAAGGCGATACTGGGTCACAGGGCGTTCAAGGTCCGAAAGGTGACACAGGAGCGGCAGGGGCTGATGGTTCTGATGGCGCAACAGGTGCTACCGGTCCTCAAGGGCCGCAGGGTGATACAGGTTTGACTGGGGCAAAAGGCGATACTGGGTCACAGGGCGTTCAAGGTCCGAAAGGTGATACAGGAGCGGCAGGGGCTAATGGTTCTGATGGCGCAACAGGGGCAACAGGTGCTACTGGTCCGCAAGGGGATACGGGTCCTCAGGGTCCAGCCGGTATTGTGGCGCAGGGTACAGGCAGTGGACTGGATGCGGACCTGTTGGATGGTTTGCACGCTAATGAAATCATCGATGCCGCTGGTTCTGAAGTGCGTATTCCCATTTCCGCAATTTCATCTTCGGGGTTTGGTATCACTCAGCCCGGTTCCTACTATTTTACGGGTGATTTGATATCACCCTCTTCGGCCTTTGCCATCGTTGTACAAGCGGATAATGTGACGATCGACCTCAATGGTTTCAGTTTGATCGGTCCCGGGTCCACTCCTGTTGACGTTAATAATACAGGTATCTTATTTAGTAACAAGACCAACATCGAAATCCGCAATGGAACAATTCGCAACTTCGCAGGGTATGGCATTCGGGAAAATGCCGCTGGAACTGGACACAGGGTTATCAATATGCGAATCCATTCGAATGGTGCTAACGGGATCAGCCTTGGTGGGGGAAGTCACGTTGTTAAAGATTGCACCGTCTTGAACAATGGCATGGCTGGGATTTATTTGGGCGATGTGGCCATTGTTAGAAATTGCATCTCAAGGGGTAATGGAGATACTGGCATTCGTACTGGGGCCCAATCTCAAATTATTGATAATACAGCGTCAAATAATGGTTCCCACGGTATTTCAACGGGTGGTTCATCCATGGTAAAAGCTAATGTTTTACACGCAAATTCTGGAGACGGCATCCATGCAAACTATACGGCAAACGTAGAGGGGAACAACCTTTCTGATAATCAGGGCGTGGGGATATTTGCGCTAGCGTACAGTCTGGTAAGCAATAATAATATTTTAAGTAGCACACTTTCGGGAATTAAGGTGACCGATAGTTCGAGGGTTATAAATAACCAGCTATACGGGAATAACACTGGAGTGAGCGGAGAAGCGGGGATTACTGTCAGAGGTGGTGTTCAAGTCACTGGCAATCACATAAGGGAAAGCGGATCTGCAAATATTTTAGTAACGGGGACAATTAACCAAATTGAAGGTAATGCAATGAGCTATCTTATAGGGTTTGGTAGATCTGGGATTAAAATTTCAGGAACCGGTAATTATTATGCCAATAACCGTTCCCATGGAGGAGGTCCGAACTATGACGTGGCTTCCGGGAATACTAGTGGAGGCGGCAATGTTGAGTTTTAAAGTTTCTATTCATAAGGGTTAGATAAATGAAGCTTTTCAAATATGTTTTGCTAAGTCTGGTGTTATCCGCTGGTAATTTGTGGGCGGCGCAAACCAGTATAATTGACCAAAACGATAACGGGATCTTGCTTAAGTTCAAAGCACACCCGCTTAGTGATGTTTTAGATCGCATCCACAAATCCACAGGTATCCAAATCACTTATCCTGAGGATCTAAGAGGTGTCAATATTTCCGTCTCAATTACAGCTCCTGACTGGCCCTCTGCTATGAAGCAATTGTTGGATGGTTATAATGTAATGTCCATGTGGAAGTCGGACCTTCAAAGAAGCCGCATCAAAGTTCTTGGGGGCGGGGCAAACATAACTTCCGGATATACTGAAAAAGCTAATCCGCTTCCAAGATTAAAAGTTAACGGAAGTTCCATGCAGCCAGCCTTGGAGCATGGCGATGAAGTCCAGATTGATAGAGATTATTTCAAAAAGCATAGTCCTGAGAAAGGTGACATGATCGCTCTTAAGTTTAATACCCGAGATAGGCTTATGGTTAAACGGATTCTTGCAGTTCCGGGCGATAGGGTGGAGTTTAAATCAAACCAAATGCTTATTAATGGTAAAGCGTTAACAATGACACGTTCTGCCACTTCATCACGTGTATTAGCCTTACAATTAAAGCGATACGGCAATAGAATCCCCAAAAATAACTATATTGTAATGGGGGATAACAAGAGGAATAGTTTTGATAGTGGTGACTTTGGCTTGGTATCTAAACAGCAACTTGAAGGCAAAGTGATCATGCAATAATTATTAGACAAGTATGTCAATGAACTAATCAGCCCATCCCTCAATCAGTCCGGTGAGGGGTGGGCTTTTTGTTTTAAATGGGGGAACTACTGATTGAAACTCGGTTGTGTTTTACCGTTTTTTGTAGGGTCGGGAAGTGACTTCAGTTGGCTTTCACTGACTAAACCAATATGGAACCCGTCTTCTTCAACTTAATGGTGGGTCACTACATGAGTGGGTTATTTGGGCCAAGTTTGCAGGTCCGGCGTTTCATCTATCCAGAATTGATTGGGCCAGGTCAAGATTGTTTTTAGCCGCGGCAAAATCGGGTTGAATTTTTAACGCTCTTTTGAAATGAAAGAGCGCGTCATTCATTTTCCCGATTTGTCCCAGGGCACCACCGAGACGGTTATGTGCTTTTGCGTGTTCCGGGTTCAGGCTGACTACTCTCTGATAATGAGGGATCGCTTCTTTGAATTTGTTTTGTTGGCTTAAAGCTAATCCCAGGCTGTAATGAACATCTGCCATGTTGGGTTTGAGGCGAATGGATTGCTTGAAATGAGAGATGGCCGTATCAAAATTTTTTAGTTCACTCAACGAAGTTCCAAGGTTGTAATGGGCATCTGCATCATCGGGTTTTAGCCTTATGGCCTGCCGGTACGGGTTAATGGATTCCTCAAACTTCGACAGCTTGCTCAGGGAAACTCCAAGGCTGTAATAGGCCTCACTAAATTCCGGTTTGAGCTGTATTGCCTGCTTAAAATGGTCGATCGCTTCTTCATCTTTTCCTTCGTCAGAGAGAGCCACGCCCAGGTTGTTATGGACCATGACGAATCCGGGATGCTCGGTATCGGTAACCTCGATGGCGTGTTCTAAAATCGTGATGCTGTTTTTCCAATACGCCACCTGAATCCAGGTCAAGATCATCAATGCCGGGAAAACAGTTCCCACCAAAGCAAGCAATGCTGTTTTTTGGTGACGCCATCCGGACAATAGATCCGGTAACCCCCATGCGAAAATGATGAATATTCCCAGTAACGGGATATAAGCGTAACGGTCTGCCATGGCCTGCTCTCCTACCTGGATGAGCCCTATTACCGGGACCAACGTGCCCAGGTACCAAAACCATCCGACAAACAAGTAGGGGGCCCGGTGAGCCATGCGGACAACGAATACGGTCAGGGCCAGCAAAATAATTGCGCAAACACCACCTTGCCAAAGGGGAAGTGAGTCCCCCGGATGAGGGTAGTAAATGGACAGTTTCGTGGGCCACAAGGTTTTCCCTAAATATTCCATATAGGAAACCAGAGCGTTATTGAAACGGGCTTGTAACGAGAAAAGTTCCAAAGTTTTTACCGCTCCATCACTTCTCTGAATGAAGTAGGTGGCAAAACTTGCAATAATTGCGAGAATAAAAAGAGGAATTTTTTCAATCACCAAGGTCGTAAGTTTTCCACGTTTGCTTTTTTCTGCCTGCGGATCAAAGTCCCAGCGCTTCAAGGGCCAGAAATCGAGAAGGAGCAGAACGAACGGAAGCGTGACCAGCATCGGTTTGGACATGAGGCCCAGCGCAAAAAACAAAATCATCAATAGATACCGACTTCTGTGTCCGACAAACAGAACGTATGCCCAAATCGTTAACAACCAGAATAATGTGCTCAAAACGTTTTTACGTTCTGCAATCCATGCTACGGACTCGACATTGATTGGATGAAACGCAAATAGCGCAGAGACAACGGCGCACTTCCACGGGTCTCCCGTCATTCGGTTTAAGAGCAGGAACAACAACAGCACGTTTGCGGCGTGAATCAACAGGCTGGTGAAATGATGGCCTGCAGGATTTAACCCGTAGAGTTGAAAGTCCAGCATATGTGACATCCATGTGACAGGGTGCCAGTTGGCAAAGCTGGCAGTGGTGAATGCCCAGCGCACACTTTCTAAAGTTAACCCTGATTGGAGTTGCCTGTTTTCCGTGACATATTCATTGTCATCGAAATTGATGAAATCGTTATTTACCCCCGGCCAATAAATCAAAAAAGTTCCTGCTAACAGAAGAATGCAGATCGTTCTTGATGTGGGTGGATTGTGATTCATGATTGGTGCTGGGGAATAATCAAGGAAGACTTTTCTTGGCTGCAGATTTTTTTATTTGCTCCAACAAGTTTTTCAAAACCTGAGTTTGCTCGGGAGTGGGATTGAGTGCGAGCCCTGCCTGAAGATGGGTCCTGGCTTTTTCCGGATCATTTTTGAATTCCAAAAGCAGTTTTGCCAGATTGAATCGGGCTGACAGGAGTTTTGGGTTCTGCTGGACCGATTTTTCAAGCTGGGTGAGTGCAGACTCGAACTTTTGCGACTGTATCAATTCAATTCCTGCCTGGTTATGGGCTCGGGCTTTGTCTAGATAAAATTGTTGGGGTGGGTATTTGCCTGTGGTTTTGTAAAGCGCATCGGCCCGGTCAAATTCCTGGCTTGCCTGAATAAATTGTCCCAAGTTTCCATAAAGGCTGGCGAGGTTGAAGTGGGAACTGGGGTCCATAGGTTCAATGCGTATGGCTTCCTTAAAATGTTTTTCGGCTGAGGGGAAGTTTTCGAGACTTTTGTAGGCGATGCCGAGATTCTGATGCACGTCATAGAGATGGGGATTGATCTGTAACAACGCCTTTAACGGTGCTAATGCGCTGGTGTAATCTTCTTCCATTAAATAATGGATGCTAAGGGTTTTCCCGATGCTCAATTTGTTGGGGGATTTCTTGAAGGCATCGGCCCAGAGAGTCGAAGGGGATGTGTAAACCTGATTTCTCTTAACAACCATGGCGGAAGTGCAGATAAGTATCAGCAGAACGGTTCCCCATATGATGCCGCGCTTTTTGGCTTTGTCCGCTATCAGGTAGAGGAGGACCGCAACGAACAGACAGAGTCCGAATGAAGGGATATACATATTGCGTTCACTGAACAAATGGGTGCGTGGCATAAACGAATTCGTTGGAGCGATGGTCAGGGGAAACCATAAGACACAGAATGTCAAAACCGAACTTTTTACATAGAATTTTTTAAAGGCCAGAAAAACACATAAAAGAACGATTGCGATGGAAACCCCCAGCGATGCCCAGCTTACCTGGGTTGAAAAATCGTACTCAAAGGTCAGGTTGACCGGGAACAGGAATAGTTTCAGCGGGTGTTTGAGAAGGTCTAACTGCACCAGCCCAAAAGTAAAATTGATTTTATGGAAGAACCCTTCAATGGTTCTGAATACATGAGGCGAAAATAAAAAAGCGGCCCCGGCCAGAGCCGGGTAACAGAGATAAAATCCGAGCCGGGAACGAAACGGCGGCCATTTTTCTCCCTGCATAAAACATAAGTCATAAAGGATAATTATCGCAGGCAGGGTGATGGCGGACTCCTTGCTCAGGACGGCTATGAAAAAAATTATCAGGGAAAGGGGATAGAAAACGAAACGAAGAACTCCCGCACCTTTCAGGCTTGCAAGAATAAACAGTAGTAAGGATAAAAAATAAAACAGTCCGGCCAGCCCACCGGGTCGGCCCGAGATGTAGGTCACGGTTTCGGTTTGAATGGGGTGGAGCCCAAACAAGAGGGCAGTGATCAGCGCTATTTTAAGAGCCGCGTCTTCGCCCCAGGGTGTTCCCTTCCAGACGGTCAGTCTGGCGATGAAAAAAACCAGGAAGGTGGTACATATGTGGATCAGGATATTAAAGAGGTGATAGCCGAAAGGGTTGTCCTGTCCCCATTGGTAGTTCAGCGCAAAACTCAGGCCATTGATATGGCGGTAGCCGATGCCCGACAGGTTGGTGTAGTGATCCACACTGGTTATTTGTGGTGTCCCATAAATATGTCTTTCGTCATCGCTCTGGAGGGGAGTGTTCAATCCGTTGGCGTAAATGAGAAAGATGATTCCGGCCAGGGCGACAAAAATATTGAGAGTGCTCAACCGGGTAAAGAAAAGTTTCACTGGTCAGTACGGTTATAGGTGGACATGGTCGACAAGGCAGGTGAAAACTTGTGGTTATTTGGGGGCTTGATTTGTAAGTCAAATCGGGTCAAACTCATAGAGTGCCCTGACACGTGTCAGTTTAGCAGAATTGTCTGGATTTTGCGCCTGCCAGATTGCAGATGCTGAATCTGGCACCAATTGATTTTTTCTTCAGCTTAACGCACCTAACCGCTTGATTCCTCCCACCAAAACTTTGAATCATTCTGTTTTTCCTGCTCTGATTTTTTGGAGCGCGCTTTCTGTAATCCTGCATGCGTTTTATATCAATACGCCCTTTGTGAATTTGGAATATGTATTCGCCCAGGCAACGCAGAGCCTTCTCGATCCTCAGAGCAAGCAGGGGATGGCCGATTATTTTTCCATGCAAGCCAACCCGCTGGGGTATGTCGGGTTCTCTACGCTTTTTCATTTTCTCACAGGGGAGCCCGAGGGTTTCTGGAGTTATCGACTGGCATCGCTTTCAGGTTTAGTGGCGATTTTAGCCGCAGGGGCAATATTTACTTCTTCCTTGAAGCCCGGTCATACCAGAGAGTTCCATTTATGGTGTGCTCTGGTGACCTTTTCTCCGTTGATCTGGTTATTTTCAGGTCGGGCCACTGCCGATATCCTGCCAGTGGGTTTGTTGTTACTGAGTTTTGCTCTGGTTTTTAAAAGTGAGGTGAAAACCGTTTATGGCTGGTTGGCATCGGTGGTTTTTTTATTGGCGATAGGGGTTAAATACCATGCCCTGTTGATGGCCCCAGGGTTCATTTATATTTTCTGGCTTCAGAACCGGATCAATGGGTCATGGGCCAAAAAATGCGGACAATTTTTTCTATTGCCCCTGCTCGGATTTGCCACGTATCTGTGGGTCATTTACAGCCAGTATGGTTTTTTTCTGGTTCCTGACGCATTTTCCCAACCCTTTAAACCTGAACTCGCCAATTTTCTAAAAATCTTTTCCTCGTACGCCAGTTATCTGGGCATATTGTTGGGGCCACTTGCTCTCGCCAGTATTCTCAGTGTGCGGAAAATTTGGAAGTGGTGGGCTCTGCTGGTAGCGGGTTTCGGACTTGGCATGTGGCCGGGAATAACTCCACTTGGGTTTCAGGCTGGAGAAATGAACTACGGACCGTTGGATGGACTGTTGAATGGCGCACTGGTTCTTTTTGTGAAGGGGTTGGGCGGGGTATTCTTTTGTTTTCTCATTTTTGATTGCTTTGTTGAGGCGAGCAAAAATAAAAATGCGGTTGCGGGATTTCTCTTGACGGTATGCCTTCCCTACCTGCTGATTTGTTCTGCCACACGTCCGGCCCAGCGGTATCTGGTTTTTCTGATTCCAGTCATTTTCTATTTTCTGGTTTTTTATAAGTTACAGGCACGCATATTTTACCGGTCCGTTCTTGGCTGGGGCACCGTGGCGATTTTTGTTTGTGCTAACATTTTTGCGGTGAACTACCAGATTGCGCAAGCCAAAGCCTCCGATAACATGGCCCAATGGCTGATCGAAAACAAGTTGATTGAGCAAACTCATCCGGGAAGTATCTCTTCCAACAGCGGGCAGTATTTTACTGCTTTTGCAGGGAGCCCCAAAACCCACCGTGTTTTGCAACGCTCCGGGGAGGTGGAGACCTCGTTGCATTCTGAAGAAGTGGTGGTTTTTGGCAGGACTTTAAAGACCTATTACCTGGAATAATAGCCGGTTTTCCCAAAAAATTTATGCAATATGGAAGAATTCAGTACATATTGAGGGTGGATCGTTAAAGCTCATGATTTGAGATGTCGTTAAGACTGTGTTGAGCCCGTTCTTTTATTTCCAACAGGGATAAGTGATGCCGATAAAACGTCCTAAACATTTGCTGATAATTGGAGGTGGTGTGTTCCAGGTGCCTGCCATCAAGACTGCCAAGTCCATGGGCTTGAAGGTTGTGGTGACAGACTATAACCGGGAGGCAGAAGGCATGCTTCTGGCCGATTACCCGATTGAGGTCAGCACACGCAATATCAATCTTACCGTCAATATGGCCAAACAGTTCCACGGGTCCTGTCCTCTTGATGGAGTGCTGACTGTGGGGACAGACGCGTCCCAGACGGTTGCGGCTGTGGCCGATGCTTTGAATCTGCCGGGAATTCCCTTTGAAGTTGCCGAACGTGCGACGGATAAAATCAAGATGCGCCAGGTATTGAAGGCAAACGGGGTGCCGATTCCGGATTTTCGACCCATATGGACTCTGGAGGAATGCCAGCAGGCCGTCCAGAGTATGCCCCTGCCTCTGGTCATCAAGCCCTGCGATAATATGGGGGCTCGTGGGGTGCGCAAAATAGAACGTCTCGATGACCTGATTCCTGCTTTTCGTGAGGCAAAAGAAGCTTCAATTAGTGGAAAACTGATCCTTGAAGAGTTTATGGAAGGGCCTGAATTGAGCCTGGATGCGTTGGTGTTTGAAGATAGTGTCCATATTACCGGAGTGGCGGATCGAATCATCGAACGGGCTCCCTACTTCGTTGAGGTCGGACATACGCTTCCTTCCGCTTTGCCAGAGAAACAACAGGCAGGAGCTATTGAAGTTTTTAAGCAAGCCATTTCTGCATTGGGAATCGATATCGGGGCCGCCAAGGGCGATATCAAAATAACTCCTGAAGGTCCAAAGATTGTCGAGATTGCCGCCCGTTTGAGTGGAGGCTGGATGTCGGCCTACACGTATCCGTTGTCTACGGGAGTCAATCTTTATAAAGCGGCGATTCAGATTGCTCTGGGTGAAACGCCTACCGACCTGAATGTGAAAACCTCGCTGGTATCTGCAGAACGGTCCCTGTTTCCACGGCCTGGAAAAATCCTTTCCATTCGAGGGGTGGAAGAAGCCCGAAAAATTAAAGGGGTCAAAGAAATTATCCTTATGAAAGAAGCCGGAGACATGGCGGAAGAACCCCGAAGCAATATGGGCAAGGTGGGTTACGTCATTACTGTTGCAAAAACCCGTGAGGAGGCCATTCGCATCAACGACCTCGCCCGGGAAACCCTGAAAATAGAAATTGGCGCTACCAATGATCTGACCTGGGACATCATTCGCAATAATGCCCGGAGAAAATTTTATGTCGCCTGCAAAGCCTGTACAGTTTGTGACGGAGTGGAATGTGCTGGCAAAGTTCCGGGAATTGGCGGAATCGGTACGGGTAGTGCGTTCACTGAAAACCTGACGGCGTTGGCTCGTTATCAGGTCAACCTGAGAACCATACATGGAGTGAAAACCCCCGAAACCTCAGTAGAGCTGTTCGGACACAAACTGGCTTTTCCGGTTCTGGTCGCACCCATCACCGGTATGGAAACCAATTTGGCAGAAGGCATGGACGAAAGAGAATACGCCGATGCCATCCTCGATGGTTGCCTCGAATGTGGCACCCTGGGAATGGTAGGCGATGGGGCGAGTCCCAAAAAGTATTTGATCGGGTTAGAAGCTATTAAAAAACGCGGAGGACTGGGAATTCCCATCTTCAAGCCGCGGGAATACAATCTCGATATCATCAAGCGGTTCAAAGCCGCCGAAGATGCAGGCGCCATTGCTGTTGGAATTGATATTGACGCTGCTTCGTTTAAAACCATGAGCCTGAAAGGCCAGGCAGTGGGACCCAAAACGATTGCGGAGTTGCAGGAACTGAAATCGCATTTAAAAGTTCCCTTTATATTGAAAGGAATCATGAATGTGGAGTCGGCGCTGGCGGCGATAGAAGCCGGAGCCGATGCCATCGTGGTTTCCAATCACGGCGGAAGGGTGATGGACCATATGCCGGGGACGGCTGAAGTTCTTCCCGAAATTGCCAATGCCGTGGGAGGCCGGATCAAAGTCCTCGTCGATGGCGGTATTCGTGAAGGCATCGACATCCTCAAAATGCTGGCGCTGGGAGCCGATGCGGTCATGATCGGGCGGCCCGTCTGTATCGCCGCGTTTGGGGCAGGGCAGGAAGGCGTTTCCTTTTATTTAAGAGAAAAATTGAATGAATTGAAAAAAGCCATGATCCTGACAGGTTGCGGTTCCATCGGTCATATCGATCCTTCTGTCATATTCCGCAAAAAGGGGGAACGCTAGGTGAAATCCAAAAAAACGGTTTTGCAGATGGTGCCAGTCAAACCGGATCAAGATATGCACTCCACTCTCCTGAACCTGAAAAACCAGTTCGGGGCTTGCGGACTCAAGCTGTCCACTGAAGACGCTGGCATGAGCATCGAGCAGATCGCTTACTGGGCAGAAGGCAAACCCCTGCCTGCCGTGGTTAAGATTGGCGGACCCAACGCCAGGAACGATATCAAACAACTTTTGCCTCTGAATATTGATGGATTGATCGCCCCGATGGTGGAGTCGCCTTATGGTCTGGAAAATTTCATCTCTGCGGTGCGAGACTTCACCACCCCCATGCGGTTTGAGCGATTAAAAAAACAGATCAATATCGAAACCGAGACCGCAGTCCGGCAACTGGACTCCATCCTCTCGGCTCCAGAAGCGGAATATCTCGACGAGATCACCATCGGTTGCAGTGACCTGTCTGAATCGATGAAGAAACCCAAGTGGGATGAAAGCTTCGTGGCTCAGGTTGTAGAGGTGGTAAAAAAAATTAAAAGTAAAAATATTCCTGTCTCGGTGGGAGGCGGCATCACCCCCGAGACCATTGATGGCTATCTGGAAACCGTCCAACCGGATAAATTCAACACACGGGTCATCAACTTCAAAGTGGAGCCGGGCCGGGACTATGCGGAAGCGGTTCGCTTGGCGTTGCGTTTTGAGATCCTCATGCTCGAACACGATGCCTCCCATCAATTCATCTCCCGCGATGAAGAAAAGTTCCGCATCAAAGAACTGAAAAAGAGATTAAACCACTAGGCGTGGGGCCAGCGTGCCGTAGCTCTGTCTGGCTAGCAAAAAGTTGTCTCGGCTTAAAGAGTGATTACTATATTCCCTCCCACGGGAGTGGGCTAGGCACCGGGCAACGCCCGGTGGTAATGCGGCGGTGACGCTTACGCGACCGCCAAAAGCGTGAGCCTTTGTTCAGTGGTCTTCGCTACGTCATCGCGAGCGACTGAAAGGAGCGTGGCGATCCAGAGTTTCGCTGGATTGCTTCACGGAGCCTGTGCTGAGCGTAACCGAAGTATTCGCAATGACGACTTATGCAAAACCCTCCCTTAAATAGAAGCAATCCCTTCCCGTTTTTCCCTGCAATAATTCATTCAGGATATTATTGACAAAAGACTGAAATGTCTTACAATACATCCCTCGATTTACCCTGAAACTGTGTAAATATGTGGGCTTGGTCGGATTTCGGTATGTCTGGCAGGGTCCCGTTAAATTATTGATTCTTTAGACTCTCACACCCAAAACCCTTTTTAATTTTTATTTTGGAAGGCAGGAGAAGACGATGCAGATAACTGGCATGCTTTGGGGACGTAAATTATTGGACCTCGTGGAATTTCCCCACTCAGAAGTGCGAGGCCCTGAACTCAGTGTCGATGAGATCAAAGACATGATCAAACGGCACGGTCAGATTTTTATCAAGCCGTTGTTCAAAGGCGGAGTTGGTAAAAAAGGCAAGGCCGGTTTGATGGGCCGGGTAGACAATATCACCGATGCCCTGAAAGAAAAAGAACGCCTCTATTTTGCCGAACATGTCGATGGATTCAATAAAGTGAAGTCCGACGGCGTGACCTATGAAGGGGGAGTGCCTGCCGACTTCGAAGTCTATTTTTCTATTTCCGAAAGCACGGAGCACCGTTGTCCGATAATGACCATCACCCACCACGGTGGAGTTGATATCGAAGAGTTGGGCGAAGATAAACTTAAAGTGGTTCCGTTTGATGCCTTGACCGGACTGAAAGCGTTTCATGTCTCCAATGCGTTGATGGAACTGGGTGCGCCCACAGCATTGATCAGTCCGCTGGTGCAGAATCTGCCCAAACTCTGGGACCTTTATAATAACTATGGCATGTTGATGCTGGAGCTCAACCCCATTCGCATGCAATCAGGCAAAGGCGGACGCCTGGCACCGGTGGCCTGCGATTTTAAATGCGCGTTTGATCAGGACGATCCGGCCTGGAAACGTTTGAATCTTCCATCGCATCTGTTCGCTTCCGACTACTCTGAGTTTGAACAGGAGATCAACCAGCTCCGCACCTATCAGGGACAGAGTGACGTGTTTGTTATGAATGATAAGGGAACCATCACTGCGCCGACATTCGGCGGCGGTGCCAACGCCATGGTCACGGAACTTCTCGGTGAAGAGGCGACCATCTCTTCCGATTTTGGCGGCAATCCCCCTTACGTAAAAATGAACGATATTTCCCGAATCAGTTTTAAATACTGGTTGCCGCAATCCAATGTGCTGTTCATCATCGGCGGTAAGGCCAATAACACGGATATCTATGAAACGTTCCGCGCCATGGGTGACGGACTGCGGGAGTTCTTCCAGACTCACGGTCCGATCCCTCTGTTTGTCGTAGTAGGCCGGGGCGGACCCAATGTTATTCGCGGGATGAACTATTTGCAGGAAATTCTCGACTCTTTAGGAATCCCCTACCGTTTCTTCGGGCACGACAGTGCCATGTCCGAGGTCATCAACTACGCTCTGGCTGTTAATGAGTGGATGAAGAACGGCGGCAAAGACGAGATTAAAGCAAAACTTAAAATATAACTTAATATCGTATAACTATTTTCCTCATTGGAGGTTTGAATGCATAAGAAAGGCGTGGGAGATTTCCCCTTTTACTGTGGCATCAATTCCTTGTCTGAACTGGCAACCAAGGATGACAGGGTCGTGGTCTTGAATATTCTGGGTAAAGAAAGCTCAGGCGTGACACCCATCAGCAACGATTATTCCGGTGGCAATATTGTGTTCGGCACTGGCCCGGGTAAATCTGGTAAATCCCTGATGACCAAATCGGGCAAGATCCCCGTTTACAATTCCATTAGGGAAGGACTTGATGCCGGTCATAAGTTCAACACTGTGGTGATCTACCTGCCGCCCTCAGGCGTGAAAGATGGAATTGCTGAAGCGGTGAAGGAAAATCCGGATTTAACAAAAGCCATTATCCTGACCGAAAAAGTATCGGTCAAAGATTCCCGTGTTATGCGTGCCATTTGTCAGGCCAACGGCGTTGACCTGTTTGGCGGCAACTGCCTTGGGTTGGCGGATGCATGGAACCATGTTCGCCTCGGCGGTGCGCTGGGTGGCAACGCTCCGGAAGAATCCCTGGTCAAGGGAACGGTGGCCCTGTTTTCCAATTCCGGTAACTTCACCACCACCATTGCGGTTTATCTGACCACGGCGGGGTGGGGCACCACCACTTCTGTCTCCAGTGGTAAGGACGTTTACATTCAATATGGGGCGAAAGAGTTCCTGTATGCCTTTGACAATGATGACCGCTCAAAAGTTGCGGTGATGTATAGCGAGCCGGGCGGATATTATGAATACGGTCTCAAATCCGACAAACCCATTGTTGCCTGTGTCGTGGGTCGCTGGAAAGCCAGACTGAGCAAAGCCTGTGGTCATGCCGGGTCACTGGCTGGTTCCGGAGACGATGCCCTGGCCAAAGAGCAATGGTTCATGGACTATTTTGGCGTGGATGGCATCTACACTCCACAGAAACCGATCTTCTCGAAAAAGGGTGCGTTGGTGACCAATATAGCCCACATCCCGGAAGCGGTGAGCAAGGTGATGGAGCTGAACGGACAGAAGCCTGACTTTGAACCAAAAGGAAGCCTGGCTCTGAAAAGCTGGTTCGGCAACAACCAGGGCCTGTCGTTACCGCCTGAGCTGGATATTCCGGTTGTTGAAGCGGCGAACCCCTACAACGAACAAATTGAAGCTCTGAATAAAATGGTCGGTGCCCAGCATCGCCGGGAGACCCTCAAGGATGCCAGTGGCGCTTCCATGATGGACCCGAAAACCCAGGTTTCAAAAATTCATAGCACTTCGATTCTCGATGCTTCTTTAAAAACCTTTGAAGCCAATCTGGTGTTCGCGTTGACCCGGGTTTACCCTTGCGAATATGGCGAAAAGATTGCCAACCTCGCGCTGAATATGTACGTCAACCAGCACGGTCAGCCGACCCTGGCCGCCGCTCAAGCGGCAAGGGAAAATGGCAACTCCCCGAACACGGTGGTGTCATCGGCAGTCGCTATTTGCGGTAAGAAAATGGTTCAGAAAGCCATGGATGCTTCCAATGCGCTTCTGGAATTGTTCCAGTTCAGCAAGATGAACGATCCGCGCGAGAAGTTCGATTATGCCGAGCAGTTGAAATCAGCCGACAAGTATAAAGACGCGCTTCTTGCAGACGGCGAAGATCATTGCGCAGAAAAACTGGCTACATGTCTCAATAGTGCCGGTCATTCTGTTTTCGTCCAGTTTGTGCAGGATTATGCCAAAGCCAATGGCGGCAAACTTTCCACCGATGCGCTGTTCGCCGCTGTATGGACCACTTTGGGATGGGAAGCTCTGAGAACCAAAAAGATTTCCAAAGGCACATTGGGGCGCCTGCCCTGGTATTCGCGTATCTATAGCACCATCGTTGGCGTTTCCGCTCCGGCTGAACGGTTCACCGAAGACAGCATCGCTGGAGTGAAGCTGGAAGAGTTGATTCCAAATTACAGTTTCACTAAAACGGCATTTGTTACGCTTCTGGGCCGGCAACCATCGGAGTCGGAGTTCTATGAGTTCCAGGTGTTGCTCGGACTTATTATCACTAATGGACCAGGTACCATCTCGGCTCAGGGTTGTAAGGGAGCGGTCAGTGCGGATGGACCGGAACAACCGCAACGGGTTCAGTTGAACAAGGCCTTTATCGGGTTTCTCACTCATACCGGATTCGCCCATGGCGGAAACGGTTATGAAGCCGCGGCCTTCCTCATCGAAAACTTTAAGGGCAAAGGTCTTAAAAATGCCGCCGATACCGGGCATGGGCTGGACCTCGGTGCGATGGCTATGGAAGTGGCGAACAACTACTCCGACTATAAAAAGAAACAGAAAGCGATTGGCAATCTCGATTATGCCAAATTGCCCTGTGTCAACCACCCGATATTCAAAGGGAAAGATGTTAACTACGACCCCCGGGAAGTTTTTGTGCAGGGTCTTTTTAAAGATAAGGGTATCAATAACGTTTTTCTCGATTTCTACCACAGCCTGGTGGAGGCTCTTTTCAAGGCTAAGGTCAGCAAAAATGTTTATTGCGTAAACATTGACGCGGTCATTGCTGTGATCCTGCTTAAAGTTGTCTGGGCCGATTTCAATGACGGCAAGATGAAGGAAGAGGATATCGAGTCTGCCAGTTTTGCGACCTTCCTGTTCGGCAGGATGATCGGTTGCGCCGCAGAAATTGAGGACCACACTTCGCGTGGAAAAAATATGGATACCCGTACCCCTGCTAGCAAGTGCAGTTACGTGGGGTAGTTCCTTATTGTTTGTCCATGAAAAACCGCGGTTAGTGGACGGTTGGTAAAAAATAGGTTGTAAAAAATCAGGAAGCCTTTACCCTTAAATGGGTGAAGGCTTTTTGATTTTTATGGAAAGTTGTGGTAAATATAGCGGTTTAGTGGCAGATTATTTGAATCGCAGAGGGATCAGGGATATGGGGGAGCAGAGAAATTTTCCGCGTTCATTAGTGGACTTGACCGCTAAAATCCGGATCGGAGATCAGTGGGTGGTTTGCAAGGTCATTGATCTTTCGGTGGAAGGGATTTCGTTGCAAGTAGGGCAACTGCTTAAAGTGGGTGAGTTGACCACGATTGAATTGGAGCATAGTGAGTGGATGAAGAAAAACCAGGTGCAGGCCGAAGTGCTCCGTTGCGATAGCCATCCTGTTGAAACAACCCCATATCATTTGGTGGCAAGGCTGATCAAGCCGAACGATGAATACCTGATGGGTGCTATGGCTTTGGTTCACGGTTCCGGTCCGAAGCAGGATCGGCGAGATGAAAAGAGGGATGATGGAAGATAATACTCTGTTGCAGGAAGTCGGTGGCAAGTCGGTGTTGGAAAAAGTCCATAAACTTTTTTACGACAAACTTTACGAGCATCCCTGGTTGAAGAAGTTTTTTCTGCACATTGATCAGAAGCTCATTGAAAATCAGCAGACCGACTTCATGGTTGCCAATATGGGCGGCGGTAAAATCTATTCCGGCGGCATGCCCAAAAATGTGCATAGGCATATGTATATTACTGAGGAAATGTTTGACCTGAGAACCAAAATTTTAAGGGAATCCATTCTGGCATGCGGTGTGGTGGAAGATTTAGCCGACCGATGGATTCGCATAGACGGTGCGTTCAAACATTCCCTCGTTAAATCCGGTGTAGACCAATGCGAGAAACGCTTCTTCACCGATGAAATCCTCAACTTCCCCAAACCCCCCCACTAGGCGTGGGGCCGGTACTGCATTGCCCGTCAAGCAGACAATGCCATCAAGCGCAACACTTTAATAATTCCCCCTGATAAGGGGGATTGAGGGGGTTGCTTTTTCTGCGAGAATATATGTGTGGTTGGCATTTGCAGGCCGAGTTCAAGTTATAATCCACAGATAAAGCTATTGCAAACTCCCCATGGAGGGTCTCCATTGCAGGCACAGACAGGGGTGTTGACACCCCCGAAACAACATTCATTGATTCAGGTTTATAGCTTTGAAGACCTGCCGCTGATCACCATGAACGTGGCAAGAATTGGAGCCCAGACACCTGGCCTGGCTTCGGAAATTGCTGGAAACGAGAAGCATTACGCCGTGGTCGGGTTCGGCCCCATGACCTGGACATGGCTCACACCCGACAAACCGGTCCCCGGCGGGTTCAGAGCGTTTGATGAAACCGAAATAGCAGGACAAGACGTTGCCGAAACTGAAGGAGATATCCTGCTTTATTTTTCTTCCGACCATGCTGACCTGAACCGGGTAATGGGCAATCAGGTGCGCGACCTGTTTGGCAACGATGGTGAACTCATTGAAGAGGTTGTGGCGGAAAGTTTTGTCCGGGCGAACGATACGAAAAGTATCGCGGAAAATATTTTGATCGCTGGCACCACCAATCGCGATACCGAGCAAAGCAGTTTTGTTTTCACCCAGCGGTTTCAGGGTGAAGAGGAAATCCTTTCAACACAATATCAGACCTGTTTCTCCTGCAAAGGCGACCGTTACACAATGACCTTCAGCAACAACCCGGCTGAACTGGAAGCATATGGGGAATCCGTCCCCCCTGTTTCACGCGGACTGTTTTTCATCCCCTCCCTTGACCTGTTGACCAGCCTTAGAATGGGCGGCATCCGTATGGGTTCTCTCGCCATCAACGCCAAATGGAAAGGCCACTAGCGTGGCAGGCAAATTAACGGCTGACGGTCGCTACGCTCCCGAGCCGTAAAATAAAAAATAATTTTCTATGCGGCTCGCGAAGACGGGTGGAGGCGATCGCTTTATTTCTGGTGCGCCGCCTAGGCGTAGGGTTGGATTTCTTGTTGCAGGGAGGTTGCGAGTTGATCCTGCGTGATATCAAGATCGTAGTCCATTTGTAGTCCGAGCCAGAACTGGGGCGACATTTTGAAAAAGAGGCCCAGCCTCAAGGCGGTGTCGGCGGTGATGGAGCGTTTACCTTGCACGATTTCGTTGATACGGCGCGGGGAGACATGGATTTCTTTAGCCAACCGGTATTGGCTCATTTCCAATGGACTCAAAAACTCTTCCATCAAAATTTCTCCAGGATGAAGCGGTGGCATTATCTTCTTTTTCATTGCAAAACCCTATTAATGATAATCAACGATTTCTACTTCGTAAGCATCTTTGTTTTTCCAGAGAAAACAGAGCCTCCACTGGTCGTTGATACGAATACTGGACTGGCCTTTTTGTTTCCCCTTCAAAGTTTCCAAGTGATTGGAAGGCGGTTGCCGGAGGTCGTTCATATCGGTAGCTCGATCAAGCATGCGTAGTTTTCTAAGAGCTGTCCTCTGAATGCCCTGCGGAAGTTTTCGCGAAAACCCGCGCTGGAAAATCTTTTCCGTTTCCAAACATTTGAAAGTCCTGATCACACGCATATAATAACGTATGGCGTTATTATATGCAAGGGTTCCCTCGCCATCAACGCCAAATGGAAGCAGTAGGTCTTCAGGCGATTTTACAACGCATTAGTCATTACCTGCGGCAGTATGGGCGCAAGAGGAACTACTAAGTCAAATAAGGGGAAAAACCTGCCCAAAAGAGCTATCTTATTGTAAAATATATGGGATTCCGGTTGATTTAATTGATAGAAAGTGTAAAACTATGGGAGATACTCCTACAAATTTCTGAGCAGAGTAAGCATTTTCTTACCAGGTTGAACTTTCTCCAAGCTTATCTGCTCATGGGAAAGGTCGATCAACCATGGTTTTAGGCTTTTTCAAAAAAGCAGGCTCTGGAAAAGATGACGCCGGTCAAAACGGGCCATCATCCTCTGAGAAATCTGGAGTTATAGACCTGGAGTACAATAAAAAGCCCCCCCTCTATTTTTCCCCCTTCACTCCTAAAAACATAATCGGCCGGGACTCAGATATAAATGAAATAGTCCAGAAAAAGAATCAAACACGATTTTTAATTATTGGTGACCAGCAATTCAAGGGAATTGGAAAAACTGCATTCTCTTTACGCATTGCAGAGAAGTTTGCTTCTCAATATCCCGAAGGACAGGTTTATATCGATTTGAAACCAAACGGGAGGAAGCCACTTTCTGTGACAGAGGTCATGGCCCAGGTCATTTGGCATTTTAAGATTCGGTGCAAAATTGAGGACAGTGAAGAGAAATTAAAAAAAACTTATTTAAAGGCTCTTACCAGAAAAAAAATTATTCTTCTATTGGATGGTGTGACCCAGCCCATTGAAGTATTAAAACTGCTTCCGCCTAAAAACTGCCTCATGATTGTTGTGTCCCAGGAAAGAATCAGCCTTTCCGGATTCTACCGGAAATCAATGAAAGCACTGGATCCGGAATCCGCCCAAAAGTTGCTCATGTCCCACACTCCGAAAATCAAGGAAAAGGCAAAAGAAATTGCCGAATTCTGTGAGTTCATTCCCATGCCGCTTTGTATTGCCGGGGGGTTGCTGGCGACATCAAAAACTTTTTCAGAAAAGGCGTTTTGCGAAAAATTGCAACAATGGGCAGAGGGTAACCTGTTGATGGAGTTGATCGAGCAAAGCTATAAAGATTTAGAAGCAGGGACAGCAAAAGTCTTTAGAAAACTCTATGTTTTTCTCGATGGCTTTGATGCTAAAGCACAGGACTTTATTTGCCAGGACAAACAGAATGAGCATTTGACCATACTGGTTAACAGACAGTTGGTAATGTTCAATGAAAAGAGCGGGTGTTATAGGTTGCACCCGATGATTCATAAATTTTTGCGAGACAAAATCACAGAACCTGAAATGTTGGATGCTGAAAAACGCCATGCCACCCACTTCATGATAAGACTACAGGGCCTTCAAAATGAGGTGGCAGGAAAGGACCCTTCTTCAACCCGTCGCAGTGTCAACGCTTTTGATTCAGACTGGGGGAATTATCAGGCCGCTCAGGAGTGGGCGCTGGAAAATCTTGGGACCAGCGATGAAAACAACAATCTTTGTGCCAGTTTCCCTGAGAGTGGAGCCCAGTTTTTGAAATGGCGTCTGTCACCCAAGGCATGCATGGAATGGTTTGATGCGGGGTTGTCCGCCACCCAATGTTTGAAGGATAATCAAGCGGAGTTGCGCCAATTGATAAACCTCAGCGAAGCAACTTTTGATAGCAGGGATTATGGCAAAGCAAAGGAGCTTCATGAAGATTCCCTGGAAATGGCTTTGGAGATCGGTGATGGTTCAAGCGCGACCATGATCCTGGATAAACTTGCTTTTTTTCAAATGGCTTTAAACAGACATGGGAGAGCCATTGAATATTATGAGCAAGCCCTGGAAATTTTTAAGGAAGACGAGGATATAGAAGGCCAAATTACTACATTGATAAAAATCGCCGCAACCAGTGAAACAAAGGGTAGCACACGTGACTCAATTGATTTTCTCAAGCAGGCCCTGGTTTTGGCTGAACAAACCGGATCCCATCATGAACAGAGAAAAATTTTCAGCGATATCGGCAAGGCTTTTTTCAAATTAGGGAAGTACAAACAGGCCCGAGAATATTATGAAAAGGCACTGGTAATTGATAAGAAATTTCACGACTCGTATGGAGAGGCATGCGACCTTTGGGGGATCAGCCTTTCTCTGGAAAAACTGGGTGGTGTCGGAGAAGCAATCAAAAAGGGAGAGTCCGCTTTAAAGATTTTCAAAGTTGAAAAAAAGAAGGAAGCTAAACAGGTTCAGGAAAAAGTAAGGTCCTGGAAAAGCGGTGCTCTCAGCAAAACCCCCACAGTTGGAAGCTCTTCCTAAAGATAAAACCTTCTCCTTCTAGCGTGATGCTGGTGCTGTTGGTTAAACGTTTCGGGTCATTTGTGTGTTCATGGCTTCGAGCCGGTTCACCAGGATTTTGATCAGGTTGTCTTTTAACTTGGTTGGAATCGATAGCTTGAGGGAGTCTATATTCTGGGTGCTGATCTTCAGCGCGATGACATCCCCGTCAGCGATGACGCTGGTAGTTCGCTTCCGTTTGGCAACGTAGGCAATTTCTCCGAACAACGCTCCGGCCTTAAGTTTGGTGATGGTCACTTGTTTAGGAGTATCTTTAACAATAGCGACCACCCCTTTTAGCAATATGAAAAAAGAATAATCCCTATCCCCCTCCTTGATGATTACATCAGAAGGGAAGTATTTATATATCTGGTTTTCCAATGTACTGAGAAAACGTTTTTCTTCCTGGGTAAATCCGTCAAAGAAAGAAAGTTGGTCGATCAGTTCAAAGGCTTGTTCTTCGTCCATATTGGTGCCTGTGGGTGAAAGGTCAGGCTCCATTGTATCGGAAGCCAGATGTTTAAGCAAAAGGACCGAGCGTTTGTCGTGAATTACCCGTGGCGGTGCGCCACTTGTTCTATTCCTACCGGGCGTGGCCCGGCCAGCGAAGTTTTGGGTTGCGCGCGGCCTGGGCTTCATCGGGCCGTGTTACTTTGGCGAGATTCGGGGAAGAGTGAAAACTCTCGGCATCTTCCTGGCCCTTTTTGGCGATGGACTGCATGGCGGCAATAAAACCATCGAGGGTTTCTTTCGATTCCGTTTCGGTGGGTTCGATCATCAACGCCCCTTTAACAATCAGCGGAAAATAAACCGTTGGCGGATGAAAGCCGTGGTCGATGAGTGCCTTGGCAAAATCCATTGTAGTGATGCCTTGTCCTTTGTCGTTGAAAACGCATTCGTGCAGGCTGGGTCCGTTAAAAGGCAGGTGGAATGTGTCCTTCAGCTTTGCGCGTATATAATTGGCGTTCAGCACAGCCGATTGCGCCACCTGTTTGATGCCTTCGGGTCCGAGTGTACGGATGTAGGCATAGGCGCGAAGGAGCATACCAAAATTGCCGTTGAATGATTTCAGTCGGCCTACACTTTGGGGCCGATCGGCATTGAGCCGATACTTCGAGCCGGATTTCTCCACCACCGGAGCAGGCAAATAAGGTTCGAGAATGTCTTTGATGCATACGGGGCCGGCACCGGGTCCGCCGCCGCCATGCGGGGTGGAGAAAGTTTTGTGCAGGTTGATATGTAGCACGTCAATTCCCATATCCCCCATTTTTGTGATGCCCATGACGGCGTTGAGGTTGGCGCCGTCACAATAAACCAGTCCACCTTTTTTATGCACAATATCGGTGATTTTTAAAATATCTTTCTCGAACATTCCTAATGTATTGGGATTAGTCAGCATGATAGCGGCGGTATCTTCATCCATCGCCGCTTCAAGTTTTGCGACATCGATCAGCCCTTCTGCGTTGGACGGGAGCTGGACGGACTTGTAGCCGCACAATGTATCGCTGGCCGGATTGGTGCCGTGCGCGGAGTCCGGTAGGAGCACTTTTTTGCGCGGATTGCCCTTGGCATCGTGATAGGCCTTGATCATCAGCATGCCGGCAAACTCTCCTTGTGCCCCGGCGGCCGGTTGCAGGCTGACGTGATCCATGCCGCTGATGGTTTTCAGGCATTCCTGCAATTCAAACAGCAACTGCAGGCTTCCCTGCGAGTCAGCGTCTGGTGTCATGGGGTGATGTTGGGCGAAGCCGGGTAGCCTTGCCATCGTTTCATTGATTTTCGGATTGTATTTCATGGTGCAGGATCCCAATGGATAAAAATTGGTGTCGATGCTGAAGTTCCATTGTGAAAGCCGGGTGAAATGCCGCACCACATCAAGTTCTGTCAGTTCGGGAAGTCCATCAATCGTGTCGCGGATTTCTCCAGGCGGCAACAGGGTCTCAATTTCTACATCGGGCACATCGCAGGAAGGCAGGGAATAGGCTTTTCTGCCAGGCGAGCCCACTTCAAAAATGATGGGTTCGTCTGAGATCAATCCAGAGATTCCCGGTGTGTGTTCAGTCATGATTTGTCCTTTAATATTTTAAACAGGATGTTGAGCACTGTGTCGGGTGACAGGGAGTCTTTGTCCCTTTCTTCCAGGACCACACTGTTGCGATGCATGGGTCCCCAGCGTTTGATTTCTCCATGTTTGAAGATCACGCAAACCGGTTTATCGACTGCCGAGGCAAGGTGCATGATGCCAGTGTGGTTGCAAAGTAGAACATCGCATTCCTGTATCAAAAGCGCAAGCTCTTTTGCGCTGAGCAGGGGGAGGAGTTTTGGCGGAGGTTGCATGCTGGCGATGGCGGTTTTAAGTTCGGCTTCTTCTCCCGGTCCGTTGACCAGCCAGACCTGTGCCTTGTTCGACTCCAGCAGGTGTTCAATCACCGTCTGAAATTTCTCCCACCGCCATCCCCATTTTGCGATACGGGTGCCGGACTTGACCAGCACCACAGGCTTATCCTGCGCAGAGCGCATGATGTCGGCAATTTTTTGTGTTTCCGCAGGACTAAAATAAAGCCGGGGTTGACTCTGGATTTCATCAATACCCAGAGTCCGCAGAAGGTCGAGGTTGTTTTCAGTTTCGTGCTGGGGCGGGCCTTCAAGCGGTACCCGAATATTATGGGCCCAGGCATTTTCCGGGTGGTCGTATCCAACGCGTATTTTTGCGCCGGAACAAAGGCTGAAAAAGGTGGCGGTGGCACTGAATTTTTTGTTGAGTGTCAGCGTCAGGTCAAACTGTTCGTCTCTCAGTTGGCGAAAGGCATTTAAAGGTTGTTTGCCATCGAAAGCAAACACCCGGCTTATGTTTGGGTTGTCTGCCATGAGCCCTGCCTGGCCCTTGTCCACCAGGACGCTGATATGCAAATGCGGGAAGTTTTTTTTAAGAGTTTCATAAACCGGGGTGGAGAGTACCACATCACCCAGCCGGTCGGGGCGTATGACCAAGACCGTTTGGATGTCGGTAAAATCCAGAGGCAAGCCGGGTGGGTTCGGGGCCTTTCCTGCGCACACGCCCACCAGCTTCCATAATACTTGCTTGGCTTTTTTTTCTATGCTGTGCAGGACTGGGTTCGCCATGAATTGAGTGCAGGTCTGGAGAAGTTGGGACTACAAAGGCAGGGCTTCCTCAATGAGCATGATGGGGATGTCCTCTTTTATCGGGAATTTCAAAGCGCAGGGTTTGCAGACCAGTCCGTCTTCGTTTTCACTCAGTCCAAGGTCTCCCTTGCATTTGGGGCAGACCAGAATTTCCAGCAGTTCTTTATCGATTCCCATAAACTTTCTCCTAAACAGGTTGATTCTTCTTTACGGCCTGAAATACTTCATCCACGGTAACTTGTTGCATGCATTCTTTGGTTCCCAGCGGACAGGTTTTTTTCCAGCAAAAACTGCATGCGAGTACTTTGTAGACGGCTTCGTGATTCACACCATAGGCTCCGTTACGCGTAGGATCTGTGGGACCAAAAATGGAAACCGTGGGAATGCCCAACGCGGCAACCAGATGAAGCGGGCCCGAATCACAGCTTACCAGCAGTGCCATCCGTTTGTACAGGGCAATAGATTCCAGGATGGAAGTGGGCGGAGCGATCCAGTTTTTTTGTTTCATATGGGCCGAGATTTGTTGGGCTTTTAATTCTTCTCCCGGTCCCCATGTCAGTAATATCGAGGCTCCCAATTCTTCAGAAACGCGGTCGGCCAATTCGGCGAAGCGGACCAGCTCCCATTGTTTGCTTTCGAACCCTGCGCCGGGGTTGATTCCTATAATCGGGCGGCGAGTCAGGTCCGGATTCTGGTCAAAAAAACGGGCAACTTTTTCATCCATTTCATTCGGAACCTGGAGAGGAAAAAGTTTTGCTTCTTCAACCTTGCCCAAAGCGGTTTGCAAAAGTGTGAGGGTCATGTCCACCACATGGAGCCCCTTTGTCATGTGTGGGGCTTTCCGGTTGGTGAACAGAGTGTTGATTTTTTCCTTGCAGTTTTTTCGATGGAACCCAACCCGGGTTGAGGCACCGCTCAGTCCGGCGATGACGCCACTTTTAAGCAGGCCGTGCAGGTCGAGCACAAGGTCAAAGTTTTGCCGGCGCAAGGTTTTGATGGTGTTCAGAATTTCTCCAAGCGATTTACTGTTCCAGTTTTTACGCCACACTTTGGTGCGCAGGGGAATGACCTCATCAATATCGGGGTTGCCGGCAAGGATATCCTGATAACGTTCTTCCACCATCCATGCGATGTGAGAATCGGGCAGGGACTTTCTGATCGTGGCGGCAATGGGAAGGGTGTGAACCACATCTCCCAAAGCACTGAACTTAAGGATTAGTATTTTGGGCGCATTCATGGGGTTATGGGCAAGGTTTGATGAACCTTAAAATCCGGGTATAGATGTGACGGTAACACAGGTAACCTATCAAACTGCCGTAGAGGGCTCCGCCCAGAATATCGGACGGGTAGTGTACCTTGAGGTACACCCTTGAATAGCCGACCAGCAGGGCCACGGCGAAAGCCAGCAAAGTGGTATTACGAAAACAAAGGCTTATAAGAGTTGCGGCGGCAAAAGTATTGCTGGCATGGTTTGAGGGAAAAGAAAAACTGTTTGAACATCTTAGAATCATTTCCAAGTTTGGCAACACATGACAGGGCCGGGGCCGGGCGATCCCTTCTTTAAGAATATAATGGCTACTGGCATCATTAAGGGCGATGGTTGCGGCCAGGGTCAGAAGAAAAACCAAACCATTCAGCCTGTATGTAATAAGGATAGCTACTGCACATGCGATGCCCAAATGGTAGAAGTTATGCTTCATGGTCATAAACACCATGAAGGACTCCATTATTGGGGATTGAAAATGCTGGTTGATCCAGTAGAATAGCGAAACGTCGAGATCGTAAAAGATGGGCGGTTCCTTTTTGCGGGGTTGTTGTCGATACATCTGAATTTTATGGAGTTTGGTGGTTCGAGTCAAACGATTTTATTCCTTTGGCTGGAGAGCTTTGCATAAGTCAACAAGCATAAAGTCGAGATGCTTCGACAAGCTCAGCATAACAAATGAAATCCCACAGGGTCGTCGTCGCGAGCCGCAAAGCGGCGTGGCGATCCAGAGTTTCGCTGGATTGCTTCGCTTCGCTCGCAAAGACGGGTTATGTAAAGGCCTCCTTTGGCAGGAGAGACAGATCGCAACGACTTGGTAAGCCGAGAAAATGACTAAATCTTGTGACAATGCGGTGATTCTGTTTGCCCGGGACCCGGTTTTGGGTCAGGTGAAGACCCGGCTGTCGCCTTTTTTGGATAACGAAACCATTCTTGCGCTTTATACCTGCTTTCTCCACGACAGCCTCGACAAGATTCGGCAAGTGGAAAACGCTGACCTGTTTGTGGGAGTCACCCCCTCGAACCAGTCCGGATTTTTTACCGGAATACAGGGTTCTGATATCCGCCTTTTTGTTCAGGAGGGAAAGGATTTGGGGGATAAAATGCGCCAGGCTATTCAGGACCGGTTTGCGGACGGATATGAAAAGGCAGTCATCATTGGTTCAGACAGCCCATCGCTCCCGGTTTCCTATATTAAGCGAGCTCTGGGTTCCGATAAAGACCTGGTTCTGGGGCCGAGCACCGATGGGGGCTATTACCTGATCGGAATGCGGGGAAAAGTGGTCGAGGTTTTTGATGGTGTGAGTTGGGGAACACAGAAAGTCTTGCGGGAAACATGCGCGCACCTGGAACAAGATGAGGCGGAACTGGAGCTTTTGCCAGTCTGGTATGATATCGATGGCCCGGAGGATTTAAAATTTTTTCAAACCCATTTACAACTCATTGAACAGGCCGGACTCGGAAAAGCCGGTGAAACAGGAAAATTTCTCGATAAAATTTCCTTATCAGGTTGAACGGAACATTATGAAACTTTGCAAATTTACAGATTCGGATTATCAAGCGGTGATCGAGGCGTTGGAAAACCGTTCCAACATGGATTTGTTTACCCACGATGAAACCGTCCGCAAGATATTGCAGGACGTGCAGGAAAGAGGGGATGCCGCCTTGCTGGAGTACACGTGCCGCTTTGACCGTTATGATCTTTCTTTGGAGCAGATGCGGGTCACGCCGGATGAGATTCAGCTGGCCTATGAGGGTGTGAGCGAAAAAGAACTCGCGGCACTGAAAGAAGCGGAAGAACGGATTCGCCGTTTTCACGAACGCCAAAAGCAGGAATCCTGGTCTTATGAGGAAGAGGGCATCACTTTGGGCCAGATGGTGAGGCCGCTTGCTACTGCGGGAATTTATGTTCCGGGCGGGAAGGCCTCTTATCCTTCTTCGGTGCTGATGAATGCGGTTCCGGCAAAAGTGGCGGGGGTGGAACGCGTGGTCATGTGTTCGCCGTTTCCTGATGGGCAAACCCGTCCGCATGTTCTGGTTGCGGCGGATATTGCAGGGGTCACGGAGATTTATAAGGTAGGGGGCGCGCAGGCTGTCGGGGCTATGGCCTTTGGTACTGCCACCGTTCCTCGAGTGGACAAGATAGTCGGTCCCGGCAACATTTATGTGGCACTGGCCAAACGCCTCGTGTTTGGCATTGTGGACATCGACATGATAGCGGGTCCCAGTGAAATCCTGATTGTTGCCGATCACAGCGCCAACCCGGCCTATGTGGCGGCAGACCTGCTGTCGCAAGCCGAGCATGATGAAGAAGCAGTGCCGATTCTGGTGACTCCGGAGGAAGGGCTGGCTAAGGACGTGATGAGCGAGTTGGAAAGACAGAAAAACACATTGAGACGCCAGTCTATTATGGAAGCTTCTTTGAACTCCCAGTGCCGACTGCTGGTGACAGAGTCCCTTGAGGCGGCGGTGGAGTTGGCCAATCGGCTGGCACCTGAACATTTGGAGTTGGCACTGGAAGACCCCGAATATTGGGCTGAAAAGATTCAGAACGCAGGGGCAGTATTCCTGGGGCATTACACGCCGGAAGCGGTTGGGGACTACCTCGCTGGACCTAACCATGTACTACCCACCAGTGGCACAGCCCGGTTTTCATCCCCGTTAGGGGTGTATGATTTTATCAAACGGACCAGCCTGATTTCTTATTCCCAGGCCGCTATGGAAAAATGTAGCGAAACTGTAACATTACTGGCTGAAATGGAGGATTTGGATGCCCACGCAAATGCGGTAAAACTGCGAATTGGCGGAGCAGAAAAAAAAAGCTTAAAAGCATTATATTTTCAGGGCTCAAAGGGTCGATTTTGACTTGACACTCAGGGAAGGCTATGTTTTAATCACCATCATTTTGGGCACTTGTGCGCCAAAAAGCTGGTTTTAAAATAGGGTCTAAAAGCCCTTAAAAATCGCGAGTTACGGGTTTTTTGTAGATTGGGCTTCACTCTGTTGAATAGGGAAAAGGCTCGTGCCGGCGGTGTCGCTGGTTATGAAAAGTTTGAGATTTTTTTTTGAGAAATTTGTCTGAGATTCAGTTCAGTTTAGAAAAGTTAGATTATATATAGGTTCCTTTTAAAGTTTCGTATTACTAGCTGCGGATCCTGATCAGATCCACGAAGGAGGTTAAGCCATGTTGGGGAAAAACAAGCGTAGCATAACGGCGTTTTCATTGGGACTGGTACTGGCGATGGCCATCTATCTAGTTCCGGGCATGACCAGCGATGCGATTGCCAAGGAGGCGTTTGCAGAGCAGGTTTTCGCTGAGGAAGCGTTCGCCAAGGAAGTTCTGGCTGAAGAAGCCGTTGAGGGCGAAGGCGAGCCGGAAGTTGAATGGGGTCAGGACGTATTTTATAAGGACTGGGAAGGTAATCCGCTGAAAGGGCCAGTGAGTGGTTTTCCCGCTCCGGAACTGGGCGAGTCGGATTATAACAACTATGAGTTTGCTCCCAGTCGAATGCTCCTATGGGTTGCCAATCAGCAACATCTCTATTTTGGTAGCTTCGTTCTAGCAGTTCCGATTTTCTGTATGCTCATCGAGTTCATCGGAATCCGATCCAGGGAAGATGATCCGGTTATGGCCGCCAAGTATGATCGGTTGGCTCAGGATCTGATGAAGGTTAGCTTGACGGCTTATTCCTGGACGGCGATTCTCGGTGGTATCCTCCTTTTTACGTTCATCACATTATTTCCGGGTTTCTTCAAGTACATGGCGGGCATTTTCCGTCCGGTCATGCATGTGTATGCATTGATGTTCTTGGCTGAATCTGGTGTTTTGTATGTCTACTACTACGGCTGGGATAAGATGTCTAAGGATCCGTTTCTGAAATGGATTCATTGTAGTCTTTCAGTTCTGCTCAATCTCATTGGTACGATCCTTATGTACCTGGCGAATTCATGGGCAACGTTCATGCAAGCTCCTGGTGGAATCGACTCTCAAGGGCGTTTCCTGGGAAATATCTGGCATGTTATTCATTCCACTCTCTGGAATCCGGTTGGTGTTCACAGGATTCTTGGCAACATCGTGTTTGGTGGTGGAATCGTTGGTGCTTACGCCGCATACCATTACCTCACGGCTAAGACAGAAGAAGAGCGGGCGCATTACGACTGGGTATGTTATGTCGCCATGTTCATTTGTATCTTTGGTTTGATCCCGCTTCCTTTCGCGGGTTACTGGTTGATGAAAGAAGTGTATGCATTCCGTCAGCAGATGGGTATCACCCTGATGGGCGGCATCATGGCTTGGTTGTTTATCATTCAGGCTGTAATGATCGGACTCTTGTTCTTCGCGGCGAATTCCTATTTGCATAACGGGATGGCCAGGGTCAAGGGGTCGCATCGGTATATGAAGTATTGCAAGTACATGATCCTTCTGTTGATCTGTACTTTTACCATGTGGATGACTCCGCATACTATTGTTATGACTCCGGCGGAGTTAAAGGTCATGGGGGGTGCCCAGCATCCAATTGTCGGTCACTTCGGGGTTATGTCGGCCAAGAATACGGCTGTTAACCTGATGATCACCACTACAATTCTTTGTTTCCTCTTGTATCAGAGGGCGAATAAGAAGATTACGGTGCCTTGGGCCACAGTGGGCAACTGCTGGATTGCGGCTATTTTTGTTGGTGCCGCTCTTAACATTATATTCCTGGGTGTTTATGGTTATGCTCTCCCTGCTAACCAGCGGGTTGGACTCTCGGTTCCTCAGGTAACCAGTACGCTGACAACCCTGTTCGCAGGGACGGCGATCAACATCTCCATGTTTAAGGATTCTGAGTCTTATGGGGATATCCAATGGGGTAGTCAGTCCAAGGTTGGAACTTACGCTATTTTTCTTCTGGCGATTTCCTTCACCTGGTTGATGGGCCTCATGGGCTACATCCGTTCTGCAGTGCGCTTGTTCTGGCACGTAACGGAAGTGGTTCGTGATAACTCTGTAGACGCTTATACGCTGACGATTGGTGAGGCGGGTAAGATGCTTACCTTTAATACCCTTTTTGTGTGGACGCAGTTTGTGGTTGTGTTCTGGGTAGGTAGTTTGACCGCGAAGAAAGCGGCGGCAAAAGCTCCGGAAGGTGTTCCGGTGCCGGCTCAACAACAGCAATAACTATTAACATGTTTGGCGGGGCTCCTGAATAGTGGGAGCCCCACCCCAATTTAATCTGAGGGTATAGGAGAGAGGGGAAAAATGTTACCAGAGCAACATGACATCTTATTTTCGTTTCTTGCGATCGTATTTGCCGTCTTCGGGATCTATGTGTTCGGCAATGTGGTTCAAGAATGCAGGGAGAGGGAAGGATCAAACGGTAAGCTGTGGGGTGGTGTATTTGGTGCCTTTGCGGTCACATGTTTTATGATGACGGTCCATATGTTCAGCCTGGTTCAGGCTGACCAGTTGGCGTTTTTCTTCTCAACTTATATTTTTGTGGTAATCCTGATGCTGATTGTGTGGGGGGTTTTCTACAAAAGCATCGGGATTGAGGGGCAGTCCCCTCCGATTATCAGAGGGTTTTTCTTCTGGACCACGGTTTCGGTTCTGCTGGCTGGTTATACCAACTGGTTGCCACAACAGCGTAGTGATCCGCCACCAAAAGAGGCGGCTGTGGTTGGGGATGTCACCATGGAAGAATTTGCCGAAATGGGTCGTGTCATTATTTTTGGTGCCAAGCAGGTAGCGGGTCAGAAGTCAATCGGTAAAGGTCAGTGTCCACTGTGTCACACCTTTGATCCGGGCGACCACATGGGTCGGTGTCCGAACCTGTTTGGAGTTGAGAAAAGAAGTAATGACCGGGTAAAAGAAGACAGGTATGCAAGCAGTCCGATGGCGATTGGTGAATTGGAGCCAGCCTCTGGCATTGTGAAGGGCAAGCCTGACGAGATACCGGAAGAATACAGAAGACAGCACGGACCGGAGGAGCTGACTGGTGAAGATTATCTTCGCGAGTCCCTGATGTGTCCCACCTGTTACGTAGTAGAAGGCTTTGGTAAGGACGGCGACACGAAAAGTCCGATGCCGGTTATTACCAAGCCGCCGATCAGTTTGAGCCGGGTTGAGGTGAACGCGGTTGTTGCTTACCTGCAATCCAAGGACACGCCGGGCGAGTTTGCCGCCGTGACCGTTCCGCTACCGCAGGATGATGCGGGTAATACAGGTGGCGCAGTTGCTGAGGAGTCTGCTGAAGATGAAGATAGACCTGTGTTTGTCACCGGCACTGAGGATATTCAGGCCATGATCAATACATTAGGTTGTCCGCTTTGTCACACCATTCCTGGTGTTGAGGGTGCTATGGGCGAGTTGGGGCCAAAACTTCATGAGAAGACCAATGCTCCACTACGCATCAAGGATCCTAACTACAAAGGCAAGGCTACCAATACCAGGGAGTACGTCAGGGAGTCTATTTTGAACCCTAGTGCTTATGTGGTCTTTAATGAAGAAGCGGGAGAGTTGTTCCCGGATGGTTTAATGCCTACAAGCTTTGGTCAAATGGTTTCAGTTGAAGCACTTGACAAGCTCGTGGATTTTATTAGTCAGACCGAAGCTCCGGCTGGCAGTTAATAGGAGACAGCAATGAACAAGGGATTAATCAGTTTTTTAGTTTTTGTTGTCGGCCTGGCGGTGTTTCATAACGCCATATTTCCTATCTTTACACCGTCGGAGCCGGGCTGGATTTTGAACAGGTACGTTTACTTTTTGGTATTCGTTGCCTATTTGATCATTACGAATTTAATTCTCAGGTTGAAGCCGCCGGTTGCCATGACGGCTTTGTTTGTCTGGTCCCTGGGTTTTTATTTTTATAAATCTATTTTGTTTCCGCCGATTCCGTGGACCCTGTTCATCACCTACATGGTGATGTGGTCGATTGGTGTCTTCCTGTACGTCAGTCAGGACCCTGAAACCTTCAGGGAGTTCAGGAAGCCGATTGTTAAAACAATCGTTGGTGAATACAAATTTGCACAGATTATTGTGATGATAGCCATGCCAATTCTGGTTGGTTTTGCTACCTACAATTCAATCTACCCGGCGTATCAGGAGCCGGTGGAGTTGAGGACGGTTCATCCCGCGCCTCCTGCTACCACCAAGGTGCATGGTAAAACCTATCCGCTGGAATCTACCGATAATCCATTTCGTATTGATGAACAGGACAACTATAAAGACAGTTTCCCGTTTCTGGATGCGGACAAGCACGAATACATGAAGTATGTGACGGAAGGCGGCACGATCTTCTTTCAGAACTGCCATTACTGTCATGGTGACCAGTTGAATGGACTGGGCATGTTCTCCCATGTGTTCAACCCAACCCCGGCGAACTTTATTGATCCGGGTACCATTGCCATGTTGCAGGAAGCATTCCTGTTCTGGCGGGTGGCTAAAGGTGGACCCGGTCTGCCGAATGAGTCGACCCCCTGGTCTTCAGCGATGCCTCCTTGGGAAGAGCATTTGAAAACGGAAGAAATCTGGAAGGTCATCCTTTTTGAATACTGGTACACAGGATGGCATCCAAGAACATTCGGTACTGAAGGTGCTGAGGGAGAATAACTTGAGTTGTATTTTCGGTTACTAAAACCTAAACATATGGGAATGACAATGACTAAGAATAACAACTATATCAAACGCCTGATCTTTTCTTTTCTGGCTGTGGCGTTGATCGCGATTCCGACTACGGTGTTTTCCGCAGCTCCGGATGCGGTCAAGACGGACCAGCTGGAAAAGGGTAAAAAGGTCTACTTTAAAAGATGCGTCTGGTGTCACGGGATTGAAGGGGGCGGAGATGGCCCTGCTGCAGACCGACTGTTTACCCGGCCCAGAAACTTTATCCAGGGAACATTCAAGATCCGCACAACGGATTCTGGAGAACTCCCCATGGAAGCGGATCTGATCAAGACTGTTAAAAATGGGCTTCAGGGTTCGGCAATGCCTGCCTGGGGTGAATTTTTAGCGGAAGATGAGATCATCGCAGTCGTGAACTTCGTTAAAACCCTGGCGCAGGATCGGGATTTTAACGATGCCGAAGACGAAGAAGTTTTTGTTCAGGACTTTGGTACCAACCCGTGGGGAACAACGGGTCCTTACCATCTGGGTATTCCTCAGGCAGATATTGATGCCGGTAAGGAAATTTTCATTAAGAACAAATGCTTTGAGTGTCACGGTGGTGAAGGCCGGGGTGATGGTAACCCAACGATGAAAGACGACTGGGGTTTCCCGATTGTCGCGGCTGACTGGCAACAGTGCTGGAACTTTCGTGGTGCACGGCGGGATTATTTTAATCCCTTTAACGTTGTGCGCACGATTGCTACCGGGTTGAATGGCACGCCAATGCCGAACTTCAAGGACCAGATCAAGGGTGAGGATCGCTGGAAAGTCGCGGCGTTCGTTAACTCGCTTTGTCCGAGAAAGAAGATGGATAAGTTGACAGCCAAGCCCATTCCGGACTTTCTCATTCAGTCCGTTTACACTGAGGGCCCGGTATCTCCAAAGATTGATGACCCCAGCTGGCAGTCTCCCGATACCGATGACAGGATCGTTCCTGTCTCTGAAGAGATCGCGGCAAATCCAAAGCGGCATTATATCGCTATGGCGGGCCAGATCACTCGGGGTAAACGAAACTTCGATCCTAAAACCGACAATCTTTGGATTACCTCCCGTTGGAGTGCTGAAGAGAACGCGGTTTATTATCTGGTTGAATACCACCTGCGCTTTATGTCCGATGATCCGGAATACCCGGATGCAGTAGCCATACAGTGGCCGGCGAAGCTTCAGGATCTGTTCGGCGCGGAGAAACCCTATTTCATCATGGGTGACTCTAAAAAGCCGGTGGATATCTGGAAAGCCAATTTCATGCCTAAAGACTACAGTGCGACCAATGCCCCGAAAGATGGGGGTTATCAGTTGGACGTGAGTGTAGAGGAAATGACAGGCCATGGCTTTGATGCTTTGTCTGCCAAGGAATCTGAAGCTAAAGTGGAAGTTGTGGACTCCATTTTCAAACAAGGCCGTGTCAAGGTTCTGTTCAAAAGATCCTTGGTCACCGAGGGAGAATTTGATGTCCAGATTCCCACGGAGACTTTCATTCCGGTAGCTTTCTTGCAATGGGCGGGTAGGGACAAAGAGAAGGATGAGCATATGGCCATCTCTACCTGGTACTACACCATTCTGAAACCGGCACTGCCTCAGTCTCTTTACTATATGCCTCCCATCATAGCGGCCATTTTTGTCTGCTTCCAGGGTTGGTTAGTATGGATGACGAAACGTACGCGTAAAATGTATGACGAAGGGAAGATGCGACGTGATGAGCTTCCCAAATAGTCATCATTAGTTCTATAAGGAAAGCCCGCCGATTTTTCGGCGGGCTTTTTTTTGCCTCCCCTAAGGGTTGTGTCCAGCATCACGCTGGTGCCAGTGGTTGACAGGGGACTAAATTACCCTTAGAATGGGGAAAATCTTTAAGAATAGGAAAAATATGATTGAACAGATGGAAATGCAAGATACCCTGGAGTTGGTTCGCCAGGCACAAGATGTAGTAAAAAGCCGCTTTTTGTTATGTATTCTGGTAACTCAAAGGATTCATCAACTTGAAAACGGAGCCCAGCCTACTATTGAAGTTGATCCTGAACGATACTCTTCCCCTAAAACTTTTTTCGAGTTGGCACTCAGGGAAATTATTGAAGGAAATATGGATCTGGAACAAGTTACCGAAGAAGAATAACCCTCCTTTCAAAACCCAATCAGTCAGTTTCACTAAAGCGCATCTCTGGAAATAGCTTTTGGTCACCGGCGTTCCGCCGCCCCTTAGCAGGGGAGGCAAATGGGCAATAGCTTTATCCTGCGGGCAAACGTTCCCTCGGCTCTACGCACTACTGCTAGTTGGCCCCACGCCTAGTGGCCCCTTAACAGGGGAGGCAATGGGCAAGAGCTCGTTAAGCCGAGATGACTCCTTGCTCGCCAATAAAAGTTGTTGCTAGTTGGCCCCACGCCCAGTGGTGAGAATGTATTGGATGGTTTGGGCTACGGTTTCGGTCTGTTCTCTGGAGACATCACGATGCAGGACTGCCCGGAAGACATTCGTGTCGGTCATGAGAATTTTAATGGATTTGGCTTCCAGCAGTTCTAAAAATGTTTCTCCATCTATTTGAGGATGGTTCAGTTTGAAAAAAATAATATTTGTTTTGATTTTGCTTTGATCCAGTTCAATGCCCTTTGTTGAGGCCAGTTGCTCTGCCAGGGTTTTTGCGTTGAGATGATCATCTTTCAAATGTTGCACCAGATTTTCCAAGGCGATCAGGCCAGCGGCGGCCAGGTGCCCGGCCTGACGCATCCCACCTCCGACCATTTTCCTGAATTTTCTGGCACGCTGGATAAATTCCCGGCTACTGCATATCAGGGAGCCCACCGGGGCGGACAGTCCCTTGGACAGGCAAAACATGACCGAGTCGGCCTGTCTGGTTAGCGCTTCCACCTCAATATCAAGTGCTACAGCGGCATTAAACAGCCTTGCTCCATCCAGATGAATTTTAAGCCCGTATTTTGCGGCGAGAACCCTCACGTTATCCATGTAGTCAGGACCAAGGGGTGAGCCCTGGCAAAAGTTGTGGGTGTTCTCAAGGCAAATCAGCCGGGTAGGGGGGTAGTGGATATCTGAGCCCCGTATCGATTGTTCCAGTGATGACAGAGGTAAAGTGCCATCCGGGTTATTGGGGATGGTTCTTGGATGAACTCCTCCCAAGGCGGCTATGCCCCCCACTTCATGAAGGAAAATATGGCTTTTATCGCCCAGCAGTATTTCGTCCCCGCGCTGGCAATGGCTGAGTACGCTGATAAGGTTTCCCATGGTGCCACTGGGTACAAAAAGAGCTGACTCTTTACCGGTTTTTTTTGCGGCAAGGGCTTCCAGTTTTTTAAGGCTTGGATCCTCTTCAAAAACATCATCTCCGACTTCGGCATTAGCCATCGCCTCACGCATGGCCGGGGTCGGTTGGGTGAGAGTGTCGCTTCTCAGGTCAATCATGGTTTTCCTTTAATACTGTTGGAGGTTCCTTTTCCATGCGGTTACGCTTCACCCTGTAATAGGCCAGCGAAATGAAAAAGACCGGAACGACAAACCCACTCAATAAAAGGCCCGTAATTTTATCGGGGGGATAGTCCAAAGCCAGCAGTCCCTGGTACATCAGTTGGACCAGGTAGGCCAGCAGGCCACAGGTGATGAACAAGTACCCGATGCGCTTGGAGCCTTTAGGTCCCGGAAAAACGAAGGAGTAGGCAATGAAGTTCAAACCCAGAAAAAGGATTCCGTTTAAAAACATCAGGTAAATGATCTGGTTCTGGGCTTGCGTCAACACGAGCTTTCCAATTTGAAAAGGCGTTAGGTGATTTTTAATATTTTATAAGGTAAGTCAGGATATACAAACTTTAAATTTTGGGATTTTGCAGTGAGTGGGGGTTATGTGGTGCGTATAAAAAAAAGCCCGGTGCGGACCGAAGTCCACACCGGGCTTGATAAAACTTGGGTAAAAAAACTAGAAGCTTCGTGAAACCCCAAAAATTACGGTATCATCAGCACCGGTAGGTTTGTCCGATGTTGTTAAATCCGTATCAACATAAGTTACATTCAGGTCAAATCCGTGGGTGGAATAATTCAGTCCAGCACTCCAGTCCACATAATCACGACCAGCGTCAACGCCACCCGTTCCATATGCGGCCGAATCCGTTGTCCATTGGCGTCCTACATGAAGTGCTAACCCAAAACCATGTCGCAATGGAACATCTGCATCATAACTCATGTAGAGTGCATTGCCTGTTGCACCAAAAAACTCAGGGGAGTAATTGAGGGAACCGCTGAGAGAAAGTAGTTCCCATGCATACCCCAAGCCAACTTTGTATTCAAAAAAGTCATATTGCAGGGAATCGTTTGCACCCGGGTAGGCGTAATAAACGAATCCAAGGTCAATGTCTACACCATAATATTGCCGTGCGACACCGCCGTAAATATCGAACTCAGTATTGCCTTGGTCGGTATCTCCAAAGTCAACATTGGAACCCCAGATGCCGAGGTAGTAACCTTTTTCGTGGGACCAGTCAAAACTTCCCTGAATAGCCGGGTGATCATCACTTTGATCAAGTCCACGATATCTATATTCGGTAACGAATGCCATAGACCCTGAAAAACTGCCTGGAATGAGGTTGGCATCTTCTGCCTGAGCCTGACTAACAGGTCCAGCAGAAAACATCATACTTAATACCAAAAGTGTTGAAAGTGCCGACTTTAGCATGAACGAGGTTAAAATCCTCATACGGGTTCTCCCTTCCTAATCAATTTTGAACGTTGGTTGTCGAAACAGGTTTTTAATTCTATCTAAAGCGATTATTTCACTAAGGTAATAAGTGTAATTAAAGTTAATGAAACAATAGGTTATAGGTGCTTAAAAGTCAACTATATAAAAAAACCTTGCGGGAAACTGCAAGGGATTAGCCTTGTTAAAATTATTTTTAGTCGAAATTGTAGCCGATTCCCAGAATGAAGTAAAATGCGAGTACCGCTTAGTGACCCTCCATTACTCATAGTCTTCAATTTTTATACCAATATGGGAAAAGAAGATTTATGAATGCGGGAAACCTGGTTAAATGCTTTAATAACAATTATTTATGTGCGAATTTTTTGCTGTTGCGATATAATGAAGACCCGGATGGGTAGAAGCGGAGTGCTTGATTGTCGAGCAATGGCTTCTAAAAATTGCTACAAAATGCATCAAAAAAACAATGTTTCTTTTGGGTTTGGGTTATGAAAGCGGTCATTGATTAACGTTGACTTATGTCAATAATATGACTGTAATAGGGAAAATCATTCCTGAGGTTTATCAGGACGGGCTTGGGAGGAAATCTTTTAACCCTTTTTAAAATAATGATTTACCTGTTTTTAGGTGGATGTGGTCAGGTTTGGCATACAAATTGCTGAATATTGGGAGAAAACAAATAAGTCCCTGAATCTTAACGTTTAAATTATTCTTACTGGGGGCGGGAGATCGATTTATGGCAGAAGAAGAGGATATACTAGACGAACTCGAGGCGGCGGAAGCAACTGCTGGCAAAAAGCCTATCGGCATGATCATAGGCATCATAGTCGGCCTGCTGGTATTGGGCGGTGGCGGTTATTACGCTTATATCAATTTTTTTCAGGAAAAGCCGGTTGAGGAGAAGCCCGCTGAAGGCGAGGAAGCCAAAGAGGAGGCACCCGAAGAAGAAGACGTTAACCTGGGTGTCATGTTTCCGATGGATCCATTCGTTGTCAATTTGGCCGGCAGTGAAGGCAAGCGCTTTCTTAAAGTTACGATTTCCCTGGAATTGAGCACCCCGGAAGTTCATGTGGAGATAAAGGAAAATATCCAGAAAGTCACCGATTCCATTTTGGTTCTGCTTAGTAGCAAGGCATTTGAAGATGTCTACTCCGTGCAGGGCAAGTTCAAACTCAAGGATGAGATCACCACTCGTGTGAACCGGTTTCTGGTAGTGGGACATATTAAGGATGCATACTTCACTGAATTTATTATTCAGTGATACAATTAATAAAAGTTATTCAGAAGGCATGAGTCAGTTATGAGTGAGGTTCTATCACAGGGTGAAGTAGATGCCTTATTAAGAGGTGTCGGAGACGGTGAAATTGAAACGGAGACGGATGAAGCACCGGAAGAAGTTTCCGGTATAGTCCCTTACGATCTCACCAGCCAGGAAAAAATCATTCGTGGCCGACTTCCAACCCTGGACATCATTAACCAGATGTTTTCCCGGTTGTTCCGGAATACGTTTTCCACTTTGATGCGCAGATCCGTGGATGTTAGCACGGTTTCTACAGATACGATTAAGTTCGGGGATTTTCTACGATCTCTCCCTGTTCCTTCCAGTTTGCATATTTTCCGTATGGAGCCTTTGCGCGGTCATGGTTTGATCGTTGTCGAAAGCAAACTGGTTTTCGCAGTGGTCGATACTTTTTTTGGTGGGTCCGGGGTCAAAGAGGCCAAGATCACCGGTCGGGATTTCAGTGCCATCGAAATCAGGATGACCAAGAGCGTTATATTGAGCGTTCTCGAAGATTTGGAAAAAGCCTGGCGGCCTGTGCATACGGTAACCACAAACTTTGTCCGCTCGGAAGTTAACCCGCAGTTTGCGGCGATTGTTCCCCCGACCGATATCGTACTGGTTATCCTGTTCGAGATTGAAATGGAAAACATTTCCGGGACGTTGACAATTTGTCTTCCTTATGCGGCCATTGAGCCGGTAATTCCAAAACTTAAAGCCCAGTTCCAGAGTGAAGAGATCGAAGTGGATCAGGTTTGGGTCCGCAGGCTCAGAACAGAGCTTTTAACTACCGAAGTTGAAATAATCACGGAGTTGGGTGCTACGGAGATTACCCCCGAGGAGCTTATGGATTTCAAGGTGGGGGATACGATTATTCTGGGCAATGATGTTACCGATCCATTAATTTTGAAAGTGGAAAACAACCCTAAATTTAAAGGTTTCCCCGGTGTTTCACGAGGAAACAAAGCCGTACAGATAACCGAAGTGATCGAAAGGGAAGGATAAGATTATGGAAGATGAATCCGCAAAAGAGGATTTTGAAGCTCTGGAAGATATCGAGGATATTGACGCTGGGGAAGACGCTGATGATGGCTTGGATGAGGCAGGCGAATCCGCAGTTCCAAGTGGAGAAACCAAAAGCCTGGACCTCATTCTTGATATCCCCCTGACCGTTTCCGTGGAACTTGGCCGAAGTAAAATGTTGATCAATGATCTCCTGCAATTGGGGCAGGGGTCGGTGATAGAGCTGACCAAGCTGGTAGGTGAGCCTTTGGAAGTTCTGGTCAATCAAAAGCTCGTGGCCCGTGGCGAGGTGGTAGTGGTCAACGAAAAGTTTGGTGTGAGATTAACCGATATCGTTTCACCCATGGAGCGCGTGCAGTCTCTGGCATAAACCGGGTGCTTTGATAGCCCGGTTTTGCCTGAGTCATTTTTCCTCTGAATATTCCTGCCTGTAAAAACATTGCTGGTATTACACTCCATTCTGTTACACAAAGAAAATTCCTAAAAAAACTGCGTTTGCCTGAAATTTATTTCATTTAGGTACAACCTTTGCAATTTAACGTTTTAAGGAAAAACTTGTCGGTTTTTTGACGAAACTTGAAACAAGCAAGGGTGCTTAAAATGAAACATGCTTTAAGAATTCAACTTCTGGTTGGGATTTTTTTGTTTTCCCTCACCACTCTGGTTGGGGCCTACGAAAAATGGGATTCCCTTAATCTTTTAAAGAATGTGACGACCAGCAAAGTGGGCGACGGGTTTATTGTTCGGCTCGAGTTTGAGAAGCCTGTTGGCGACTACAGGGAGCCGGTATTTTTTGATAAATCAGTTCAAATTGATTTTCCTCTGGCATTTACTAAGCCCGCTAAAAAATATTTTCCTGCTGACAGTTTTTCCACCACAAAGGTATTTGCCGCTCAATTCGATGCGGAAACTTTGCGCATTCGATTCCTGAAAAAAGATAAATCCGATGACCTCCAGGGCCGGTTCCATCTTGCCCGACAGGGACGATTTGTGGTTGTTCGTCTTGACCAGGCAGGGCCTGTTCCAAACACGAATTCCACCACCATTGTTAAAAGTCGAGAATCCGATGACCTGATGAGCGAGGACGAGCTAGCGGTTTTTCTGGCCCGGGCTTCTGCAAAAATCCGGGCGCAGAAAAAAAAGAAAACCCTGGTCACTGAAAAGTTGAAAGAAATATCAGCACCTGCTCAAAGCAGAAAGACAGAAAAAGTAGAGAAGGTTGCGGATATTAAAGTGACCCGGGCTGGAATGGGGGTAGAGCCGATCGTTGATCGAATAAAAAAAGCCGCTAGGGAGAACTCCAAACCTGAAGAAGACACAGCAAAATCCAAAAATGATCGTTCTGCGAAGAACCTGTTTTCCTTAAAAGATTCCAAACCAACAGGAAAACCTATTGAATTGATTCCCTCTGGTTTAAAGATGTTTTCAATGCTTGCCGTGGTTCTTGGAGTTATGTTCCTTCTGTTTTTTGGTTTTAAAAAGTATGTGTTGAAAAACACAATGTTTGGTGGCGGGGAAAAACTGGTGAATGTTCTGGGTAGTGGGTTTTTGGGGCCCAAAAAAAATATTGTTTTGGTTGAAGTCGCAGGTGAGGTGCTGGTGCTTGGAATGTCGCAGGATAATATTTCGCTACTCACCAATATAACTGACCCGGAAAAGATAGAGGAAATTAAATCTAAAGGCGGAAAAGGGGGCAGTGGGTTGAATTGGAATCCTGGAAGCCACCCGCCAGAAGAAACCCGCGCACCTGTAGGGAAAGCGGCGTTTTCAAATTATATGAAACAGTTTTCTGGCTCTGAAAAAACCAGCAAGAGTAAATCAGTGGCCGATGTGACGGCGCAGATCAAACAGCAAATGGGCAGGTTTAAAACCGCAAGAGCATGAATATGAAAATACCCAGTCTACTTTTAATTCTCATAGTTCCGGTACTTCTGATTGGTGGGAGTGCTCCCGCAGAGGCGATACCGCTTCCTTCCATTCAATTCGGAATGGAAGACGTGGAAGACCCTGGAAAAGTTTCCAGCGCTCTGCAGATTCTGTTCATGCTCACAATCTTGACGCTGGCTCCATCGATCCTGATTATGACGACGTCTTTTGCCCGGATCATTATCGTATTATCTTTTCTCCGTCAAGCAATGGGCACGCAACAAACCCCGCCAACGCAGATTCTAATTGGATTGGGTTTATTCCTGACTCTTTTTGTGATGGGACCAACCTGGGGAGAGATCAACGAGAGAGCCTTGCAGCCGTATTTGAATGAAGAAATATCGCAGATGGATGCATTGAAGCTGGCAGAAGCTCCCATCAAGCGTTTTATGTTAAAGCAAACCCGGGATAAAGACCTTTCACTGTTTGTGAATTTGGGCGATGGACAGTCTGTGAATAATGAAGAGGTAGAAATTCAGTCCTTGATTCCCGCATTCATCATTAGTGAATTGAAAACGGCGTTTCAGATCGGGTTTTTGATTTATATTCCTTTCCTGATTCTGGACATGGTTGTGGCTAGCATATTGTTGTCTATGGGAATGATGATGCTGCCTCCAGTTTTAATTTCTCTTCCATTTAAATTGATGCTGTTCGTGATGGTGGATGGTTGGTATCTAACCGTGGGTTCGCTGGTCAGAAGTTTTGGAGGATAAATAAATATGACCCAGGCATTTATTATTGATTTTGCGATGGAAAGCATCAAAACCACCCTGTTGTTATCTGCGCCCATGCTGGGGTTTGGGCTGGTGACCGGTCTTGCAGTCTCTATTTTCCAGGCGGTTACTTCGATTCAGGAATTGACCTTGACCTTTATTCCGAAAATCCTGGCCGTGTTTTTGTCTGTCCTGTTGTTTTTTCCCTGGTTGATGGAATTGATGATGACCTTCACTTCCAAAGTTCTCATAAACTTTCCTGAATATATTCAGTAATGGATATTTTCAATCTCAATTATGCTGAGTTTGAAAGGTTCCTGTTTGTATTTTTCAGAGTCGGGGCACTGATTCTTTTTGTTCCAGTTTTGGGGAGTCGGCAGGTTCCTACAAGTATGAAAATCGGATTCATACTCTTTCTCTCTATCTTGATTTTTCCGCTGGTGCAGGGCCGCCCCTTGCCAGAGCCACGAGGGGTTCTGGAGCTGTCAACTTTTCTCATTGCCGATGTGACCATTGGTCTGGGCATTGCCTATGTTGCCCGTCTTATTTTTGCGGCGGTTCAGGTCGCCGGAACCGTTGTGGATTTTCAAATGGGTTTCGGGGTGGTGAATGTTATTGACCCGCAAACCGATACACAGGTTTCCGTCACCGCGCAGTTCCATAATATTCTGGCGGTACTGATTTTCCTGGCTGTTGATGCTCACCATTTTATCATTCAGGCAATTGTCGACAGTTTTTTTATTATTAACCCCGCAGAGATTAGCTTTGCCAGCCTCACTCCAGAATATATGCTTCGTCTTTTCACAGGAACTTTCACCATTGCAGTAAAAATCGCGGCTCCCATCATGGCCATTCTTTTCTTTCTCAGCGTTGGGCTGGGTCTGGTGGCCAGAACGGTTCCTCAGATGAATGTTTTTATTGTAGGTTTTCCTCTGCAAATTGGAGTGGGACTTTTAATGGTTGGTCTGTCCATATCTTTTTTCAGTCTTCTTGTTCAGCAACAAATGTATGAACTTCCCGGCAAGTTCATAGGTTTTTTGCAAACATTATAGATCGGATAGCGTGCCATGGCCGAAGACAATAAAGACCAAAAAACTGAAGAGCCATCATCCAAGCGCATTACCGATAGCGAGGAAAAGGGTAATTTTGCCCATAGTCGTGAGGTCAATTCTTCATTCGTTCTTCTTGCGGCTCTTCTTGGTTTTATGATCACAGGGGAGCAAAGTACCCGCAACCTGATGGGCTCCTGGCATACCATGATTGCCGAAGCCGGGACCCTGCAACTGACTTACGAAGAACTATACAACGTCACAGCAAATTCCATGCAAGGGTTTGTAAGGATCGTCGGCCCTTTCCTTGTGCTCATCATGTTTGGGGGTGTTCTATCCAACCTGATACAGATCGGGGGTTTGCGTTTTTCTACACATCCATTAATTCCCAAATTTAGCAAGCTGAGTCCGCTGAAAGGCTTTGGCCGAATTTTTTCAAAAAATACTGTGATGGAGTTGTTTAAATCCCTTTTTAAAGTTGGGATCATTACAACTCTCTCCTATTTCACCATAAAGTCGCATTGGGAGGAGATTCCTCCTTTGATGGGACTGGGTGTGGGGCAAATCCTTTCCTTCATGGGGTTTGTTGCGTTGGAAATCATTTTTCAAATCTTGTTGATGATGATTTTTCTTTCCCTGCTTGACTTAGCGTTCCAACGTTTTACCTACCGCGAAAATCTTCGTATGACCAAACAGGAGGTCAAAGAAGAAAGAAAGGAGACGGACGGTAATCCGCAAATCAAACAACGCATTCGAACGGCGCAAATGGAGATGGCGAGAAAACGTATGATGGCGGCTGTTCCTGATGCGGATGTGGTGGTGACCAACCCGACTCATATTTCTATTGCGATCAAATATGATCCTGAAAAAACTTCGGCTCCTGCGGTGGTCGCCAAAGGCGTAGGACCCATTGCCATGCGCATTAGAGAAATTGCCAAGGAGCACGGAGTGCCTCTGGTGGAAGACAAACCTCTGGCGCGTACTTTGCACAAAACCGTGGAGATTGGACAATTGATCCCGGCAAGTCTTTATAAAGCGGTGGCGGAGATTCTGGCTTATGTTTACAAACTTAAAAACTTTTCTTAGCCCATAATATTATGAATTTTTCTGAGGCTGAAAATAGGAGAGCACCAAAGCAGGCTCTGATTTTGAGATGGATTGAAAGTCTTTATTATAAGGTTTACTCCACATCAGTTTGATTCCGTTTCCTAAAGTATCCACTCCATAATAAATATAAGGTCCTGTTTCCGCATCGGTGACTACGGTTTGGGTTTCCAGTTGGCTGAACAGGTTTGTGAGTTTCTCGGCCGATTTATGCAAAATAGCCTGGTCCACTTTAGAATGATCCGGGTGGCCCCATATCACATCAACCCGGCTCAGGGTTTGGTTCAGTGAAGAAAAATAGTAATGAACCCAGGCTTTCCCGTTTTCAGGGTCCAGCGTCAAAGACGCAATGGTCAAAATGCGCTGACCGGATTCTGGATCTCTCCGCTTTTCAATTTTGTTTTCAGGCAGACCGAAGTCAGTCTCGATTGCTTTGACTACCTGCTCTTCACCCATGCCAAATTGTGCGAGACGGAACCCCTTTACAATTCCTGCCCGGATTTTTTTCGGCATTAGCGGAGGTGGTGAGCCTGGCGATGGCCCCTCTTTCATGGTAGGAGGAGTCACTGTAGGTTCTGGGGCAGGCGGAGCGGTCGCTTCTTTATGCGTCACCGGTTCTTCTTTTGGGGTGAGAGGAGGCTCTTCATCAGCAATGTGGACCTGGATGTTCCCAAACTCACGGATGTGCTTCGTGGTCAACCTGACCAGGCTTTTTCCTTCCATATCCCAAGCGTAAACCCCTTCTTTGATGTGGTGTACTGGTTTGCCATTGACGAACACATGCTTCGGTTCCGCCTCTTTTTTTACGAAGGGAATGCTTTTTACCGCATGCAAGATGGTGGAACTGACCGAATGGTCATCGGGTCCGATTGCCACTTCCACCATTCTTTCATCAATGATGGTAATTTCTTCTTTTATATTTTGTGGAAGGTTCTGGAGATACGCGGAAGAGGGTCCGGCAGGGTCCTGTTCCTCCAACAATGTAGTCCCTTCTTCGGGAACATGGATGCGGATGCTCCCAAACTCACGGATGTACTTTGTGGTCAACCGCACCCGATAACTGCCTTCCCGATCCCAGGTATATAGTCCTTTGCTGAAATGGTGGACCTTTTCTTTGTTTACAAACACGATCTCTGGTTCCCCTTCTGCGCCAACGTAAGGGATGCTCTGCACCGCGTCCAGGATGTTACAGCTGACCGAGCGGTTGTCAGGTCCGGTTCCGACCTCGACTGTGTGGTCATCGATGATTTTTATTTCTTCACGTTTAGGGCCTGGAAGCGAGTTGTGAAACGAGTTTCCTGATACCGGCAAAGCGGAGGTAAGGAAAATAAGAAGTGCGATGAACCCGGTTTTATAAAACTGAAATGTTTTCATAGCCAGAAGTATTGTAAACGGTTTAGTGCTCCCTTGGCTTAGAAAGCTTTTCTCGCACTAATATATCCAGAGAAATTTTTTTTAATGTGAAACGAGGGCTTGGGTATGAACCTTGCAGCTACACTGGTATCGAGGGATGTGAGAGGTGTTCTTCCCCTCTGAAAAAAGGCGGTGTGTCTCAAAGCCTTTATTTAAAAGCGTTTTCAGGATCCGCCTTTGATTGGGCGGTGTCAAATTTTTGAAGGGTTGAATGAGGAGATTATGGCAGAAACGGGTGGTTTAAAAGCTTTGGTGCAAAGGCCGCAGGAAATGTTGGTCGCGATGGGAATCGTTACGATTCTCGGAGTTATGGTGATGCCAATCCCCACCATATTGATCGACCTTCTTCTTTCTTTCAGCATTACTTTTTCACTGATTGTGCTCATGGTGGCGGTGTTCATGATTTCGCCACTGGAGTTTTCTGTCTTTCCTTCCCTTTTGCTCATCATCACCTTACTACGGCTTTCCTTGAACATTGCTACCACCCGAGTCATTCTTTTAAATGGGGATCAGGGGGTCAGTGCGGCGGGACAGGTGATTCAATCATTTGGATCTTTTGTTGTCGGCGGTAATTATGTAGTGGGAACTGTCATATTCATCATTTTGGTGATGATCAACTTTATTGTTATTACCAAAGGTTCAGTGCGTACTTCGGAAGTTGCCGCTCGTTTTACATTGGATGCTATCCCTGGTAAGCAGATGAGTATCGATGCAGACTTGAATGCCGGCCTTATTAATGAACAGGAAGCACGAACACGAAGGAGAAACCTGGAGCGTGAAGCGGATTTCTATGGATCCATGGATGGTTCCATTCGCTTTGTACGTGGTGATGCGATTGCAGGTATTCTAATCACTCTGGTCAATATCATTGGTGGTTTTGCGATTGGCGTGTTTCAGCAGGGCATGGAAGCCAGCGAGGCGGCTCAGGTATACACGCTACTGACGATTGGTGATGGTCTGGTTTCTCAATTGCCGGCTTTGGTGGTTTCCACCGCCGCAGGCCTGGTAGTGACCCGGGCTGTATCGGACAAGAACCTGCCTGGTGAATTGATCAAGCAGTTGCTGGACCAGCCTTTTGCGTTTCTCATCGCGTCAGGCATTCTGTTTTTCTTTGGCCTGATCCCGGGACTTCCACATGTTCCGTTTATTTTCATGTCCGTGGTGGCTGGAGTCATCGGATATTCCAAAATTCAGGACAATCAAAAGGTTGAACATTTACAACTGCGGAAAAAAGAGGACGAGGCCAAGGCTCCGCTTCCAGAAAAAGTAGAGTCCATTCTTCCTCTTGATATTATGGAACTGGAAGTGGGTTATGAACTGATTCCTCTTGTTGATGCAGATCGGAATGGAGAGCTCCTGGAGAGAATCAAATCCATTCGCAGGCAGTTTGCTTTGGAGATGGGTTTCATTGTACCGCCTTTGCATATCAGAGATAACCTGCAATTGAAATCGAATGAATACTCGGTCCTCATAAAAGGTGTGGATGTCGCCCACGGCTCCATCATGATGGGAAGGATTCTGGCGATGAATCCGGGAACGACGGATCGAGAAATTGAAGGTGTGAAAACCACTGAACCTACTTTTGGGTTGCCTGCGGTCTGGGTTCCCAGCAATAAGAAGCAGGAGGCGCAAATGGCCGGTTACACGGTGGTGGACCCGGCAACGGTTATCACCACTCATATTAAAGAAACGATTAAACGGCACGCCAGTGAACTGATGGGTCGGCAGGAGACCCAGGCACTTCTGGATAAATTTAAGGAAACCAATCCCAAGGTGGTTGAAGAACTTATTCCTAATGCATTGAGTCTGGGTAAAGTTCAAAGAGTCCTTCAAAACCTTCTCAAGGAACAAATTTCTGTTCGTGACCTTCGAACCATTCTGGAAAAACTTTCTGACTATGCTTCGTTGACTCAGGACCCGGATGTGTTGACAGAATACGTTCGCCAGGGATTGTCCCGACCGATCACCAAGCAATATCAATCAAATGACGGAACACTTTCGGTCATGACTCTGGACAGGGGAATTGAGGACATCATCGAGGGCTCCATCCAGAAGTCCGATACCGGCGCATTTTTAGCGTTGGAACCAAATGTGGCGGAGCGTTTCCTGACTCGTCTTAAAGAGATGATTGAAAAAATCACTCCTACTATTGAAACATCGCCGGTATTGCTGGCTTCTCCGGGATTAAGAATGCATATCCGAAAGTTCACGGAACGTTTTATTCCCGACCTGATTATCATATCGCACAGTGAGGTAGCGCCCTCTGTGCAAATCAAAACCCTGGGTATTGTGAATTTAAATGCGAATTAAAAAGTTTACGGCGAGCAATTACTCCATCGCTTTACAAAAGGTAAAACAGGAGTTGGGCGAAGACGCGCTTATATTAGGCACCCGTTCTATTAAGCCGCCCTCACCTGTAGCGGGAAGAAGGGTGGCGACGCGGGTGGAAATCACTGCCGCTGTTGAATATGCCTCCCCGGTTGTTGAGCCGGAAGTCCAGATTCCCGATGAATTTGAAAACAAGCCTTTGCCGGAAAATGGGGATGCGGATTTAAAATCTCTGATCTTCAGCCTTCTCAGTCAGACGGATAAGGCGCAGTCTATGGGCCTTGAGCCGCACCAGTTTGATACCTTTTCCCATTTGGTTGAAAGTGGCCTGGATGAAAAACTGGCATCGAAAATATTGAAAAAAGCACTGGAACAAAATTCAAAGCAGACTACCGACCCCGACAAAGAGTCATTAAAAGTCATGAACCTGATGAAAAAGGTTCTTCCCTGCAAGGGAGAGATTGACCTGAGTGCCTATGGGCCGAAAATCGTTGCGTTTGTCGGGCCTACGGGAGTGGGGAAAACCACTACGGTAGCCAAAATTGCCGCAGAGTATGCCCTTCGCAGGGACAAAAAGGTGGCAATGATTTCCCTGGATACCTATCGGCTGGGAGCGGTTGACCAACTGAGAATTTATGGGGAGATCATGGAGGTGCCTGTTGAAGTGGCGGCGGGAAAAGAAGAATTGCGCCAGATTATTGCCCGCCATGAGGACAAGGACCTCATCCTCATTGATACCACCGGTCGATCACATCAGGATAAAGACTACTCCCGGCAGTTGAAGGAAGTTTTTGATGCGGTGGGAGGTGTGGAAACCCATTTGGTTCTCAGTGTAACCGCCCAGGAAAAACTATTTGCGGCAACGTATCGCCAGTTTTCCTCTATGGGATTGGACCGGGTTCTATTTACCAAGCTGGATGAAGGGTTGAATTTTGGTTCCTTATTCAACTTTACAGTGCGAAACAGATTGCCCATATCTTATTTTACATCCGGTCAACAGGTTCCCGAAGACTTGGAAGCGGCCAGGCCGGAACGGGTAATAAGTTTGATTTTTAACTGATTTCAAGATAAATTAAAGGATTAAGGCATGTACTTGGGTGATCAAGCAACTACTTTAAAAAGAATGGCATACGGAAAAATGAGCGGATCGAATCTGAGAGTCTTGGCAGTCAGTAGCGGAAAAGGCGGCGTTGGCAAAACCAACTTCGTTGCCAACCTGGCTTATGCCTTGTCCAAGAGAGGAAAGAAGGTGCTCGTTGTGGACGCCGACTTGGGATTGAATAATATTGATATCCTTTTAGGGCTGGCTCCGCAAAAGCATATCGGGCACGTTTTGGCCGGGGAATCTAACGTAGAGGATATCATTCTTCGCGGTCCCGCCGATATCCATATATTGCCTGCCGGAGACGGTCTGCAGGAATTGACGCAGTTGCAGTCGGAAAAGAAAATGCTTCTCATGGATGAGCTGGACCGTGTCAGTCAGGGATACGACTTTCTGATTTTTGATACCGGTGCTGGCGTTTCCACCAATGTTACTTATTTCTGTAGTGCCGCCCACGAGACGATTCTTATCGCCACCACGGAACCCACCTCACTGACCGATGTTTATGCGTTGATGAAAATTCTGCATACTAAACATGCGCAAAAGCATTTCAGGATGGTCATCAATTCAGTAAGCTCGGAGCGAGAAGCGCAAGGGGTTTATCGTAACTTGACGGCGGTCACAGATCGGTTTCTTAAAGATATTTCCGTTGAATACCTGGGTTATATTCTGCAGGACCCGAATGTGCCCAAGGCAGTGCGGCAACAAAAAGCATTTTTAGAGTTGTATCCTTTTTCAAAATTCAGTGGGTGTCTCAACGAACTGGCGGAAAAAATTTCCAAGGAGAAACCCAGTCCCTTGTCTGGTGAGGGGGATCAACCTTATTTTTGGCGGAGTGCGTTTCAGGTGCAATGAACCCTATTAACATACAAAAGATGGCTATCGCATTTGCTTTGCTGGCATTTGGCTTTCTGGCGATTGGTAGTGTTTTGGCGGGAAGCCGGGTGATAACCGGGGTGATTCGTGGAGGGTTGGGAGCATTGATTTTTGGGGGACTGGTTTGGGTTGTTGCGGATTTGTTTTTGTCGGAAGATGAAGATGCCGGGATTCAGGATATGGTCAATGAAGACAATAATCCTGATAAAGGGGAACAGCTGGATGAAACAGCTTAACGAAAGAAATAGTTAAATGGCAAATAAACAGGAAACACTTCAGCAAATTGAAATTTCCGTAGAAAACCGGGAGGCCGTGATCAAGGAATACGCGCCGATGGTTAAATATGTAGCCAACCGGATTGCCATGCGCCTGCCTCCCCATATTGAGGTGGATGATTTGATCAGTGTCGGGGTTTTGGGATTGATTGACGCGATTGATAAATATGATTCGTCTCGCGGAGCCAAGTTTAAAACCTACGCTGAATTCAGAGTTCGTGGCGCGATTCTTGACGAATTGCGGTCGATGGACTGGGTACCTCGGTCCGTGAGACAGAAAGCTTCTGCCATGGATGGAGTGGTGCAGAAACTGCAAAACAAGCTCGGACGCCCGCCGGAAGATGATGAGA
>Ga0233434_1000324_pt1 | contig 56770 bp, 63 predicted proteins | sample SI_122_August201_4_FD_182738 | JGI IMG/M metagenome (GOLD analysis project Ga0233434, IMG submission 182738) | Seawater microbial communities from Saanich Inlet, British Columbia, Canada - SI_122_August2016_120_MG | ecosystem: Environmental > Aquatic > Marine > Inlet | place: Canada: British...
GTTCAATAACAAAAACAAAAAAAAAAATTATACATAATAATAAACTTAGTATGAAAGAAAAAAGGGAAGAATTTAAGAAATATAAACCCAAATGTATAAATTGTAAAAGAATTGGAGGTACTAATTTCACATCTAATATAGAAAAAGGTGAACGGTTAATTCGCGCCATATGTAATATATCAAGTAACCCATGTAATTTAGATATAAAAATAAATTTAGGCTCTTTTTATTTAATTCGCGAATTATTAGACGAAATTCAAGACAGTATAAATAAAGTTAAAAATGAAATTATTAAAAATAAAAATAAACAGTTATTCAATTTTATCGACGATAATACAGTCGTTTCTGTTTTTGATAAACTAAAAAAAGATTTGAATGAAAAATTAATGTTGTTAGAAGAATATACTATTTTTTTTACAGAAGAATTAGATAATAAAGAAGAAAAAGAAGATTATAAAAAAAAATTTGAAAACGCTCAGATTTATATTGCAGAAATAAAAGAATGTATCAAAAAATTTAACGAGACGGATCAAAATAGTTTTATTCAAGATGCAATTAATATATATATCAATAAATTAACCGAGACTAACGAAATATTATCTAGTATAAAATATAAAACAAAATTTGTCTCATATGATAATAATGACAATACTTATCATTTAATACAGCAACAATATAGTATAGAGTCGTCACTATTAGAGTTGGTTCCTCCAAAAGTGGAGTCATTTGTATATGGTACTATAAAATATAATAAAACTATTCAAATTGATGAAACCGAATTAACGACCAATCCATACACTATTAAGGATGGTATTATCAATTGGAAAAATAACTCTTATGAAAAAATTTATAATGATTTTAGTAAAGAATTAAAAGAAGTTTTAAAAAATGATCCGGAATGGATGAAGCTCTTTTTAACAAGTTGTTATAATAATCGTAAAAAAGGTAAACCATGTGAATTTATAAATCCTGTAAATTTGATTATTCCTCCCAAAAAAATAAAAGCAAATGGAATAGTTCAATTTGATCTCGGAAATAAAGATTATAATAAGTTTTTTAATCAACTAACCAGTTCTTATCAAGATACTCTGCTTACTTTATTTAGTGTTAAAAAAGGTGAAAAAGACTATAGTATGTTTTTGGATACATTAGCAAATTTAATGAGCGATCATTTACATTACGATCGGTTTATTAACAAATACGCGCGAATTTAATTTTTATATGTAAGATATATATATGTTGTTAAATTATATATCTTTACCAGTTTTTTTAATTAGTTTTGCAATTGGAATATTTCTTACATATATTTTAGGACCTGAAAATAAAATAGTATATGTGTATCCTAGTCCAGAAAATATTGATAAAGTATTATTTAAAGACCAAGCAGATAACTGTTTTTATTTTGAACAACAAGAAGTAAAATGTCCAAACAAATCGTCATTATTATCAAGAATTCCGATACAAAGTACATAAACTAAAATATATACAAATAATAAAGATGGTAAATTTAGGTAAATTTGTTCATTCAAAAACAGGAAAAGTAATGATGTCATTATTACTAGGAATGGGATTGGCTACATTATTTAGACGAATGTGTAAAGATAAAAATTGTATTATTTTCTATGCGCCGCCATTAGACGATATAGAAAAAAAAACATTCAAGGATGGTGAAAAATGTTATAAATTCAATCCTGTTGCGACAAAATGTGATAAAAATAAAAGAACTATTAGATTTGAGGAAGAAAATGCGTAATTATAAAAATCAATCTATCTTTACTATTGTTATGAGCGATACAACTAATATAAACGATTTAGTAACAGATCCGATTATAGGAAATAATCAAGAAAATGTTAATTTAGTAATTAGCGAAAAACAAATGGAGCAAAGTAATGATGTTCAAGATAAACCTCATGGAATAAATTTAGATGATTCTACTATAAGTCAAATAGTTTCAGGTATTCAGAAAGCTAGTAATACAGGAGTGACCCAGCTACCATCACGTGATATTCCTATGAATACTACAAATATTGTAAATGATCCGTATATACAACCTGGTTATATTCCGCCGCCGCAACAAACAAATTATATAGAGACAGATATTGCAAATGAAGAAATAATTAATAATTATAATAAAAATAAACAGAAAATGAATACAATAGATGAAATTTATTATGAATATCAAACGCCAATATTATTGATTATACTTTATTTCTTATTTCAGTTACCATTTATTAGAAAATTTTTATTTGCTTATTTACCATTTTTATTTAATATGGATGGTAATTTGAACCTAAATGGTAACATATTTAAAAGTGTTTTATTTGGAATTATTTATTATATTTTATTAAAAATATTGGAAACCTTTAGTAAGTTTTAAAGATAATAAATATAAACGGTGCTTTCATTACACCAAGACATCGGTACGCTTATTTTATCAGAATAATTCATTATTTCAGTTGCGATGGGTTTTGAACAACATATTATAGATTGACTCGGAAGTTCATTTTTTAATTTTTGAAATATTATATTTGTATTTTGTTGTTCAAAACATAAATTACTCCACCAAACAAATACTGATCTATCAAAAAATTTTGATAAGTCTATATTACAAACATTATCATTCAATAAAATAACTCTATTTGCCAATTTTGATTGTAAATTTTCTTGAATTTTAATAGCATCATCATGGCGTTCTTTTACTATCTCAACTCCTATAACGGTTTTAATTCTTGGTTCATTTATCATATAAAAACATAATTTACCTCTACCTGATCCGATATCTATAAAATTATTATAAGTCTTCTTATTTTTTTTAAAATAATGTTTAAGCTTATCCATTCCCTCATAGTTCATTTCCCCATAGGTAATATTTGCGTTTTCATATTTATCATGATTATTACTAATATCATATGAACATTTTGGATAAATTTTTTTTAATTTTATATGATAATTTTTGCGAGTTCCTCCTATTTTACAACGTTTTGCTTTTTTAGTTTTCATTATATAATTAAATAATAGATAAAAAATAATGATTTTTACGTAAATAAATGGAATAGTTTTACTATATTTAAATTATGGAAAACTATGTAACAAAGTTAGTAGAAACTCTCTCAATTAAAAAATGTATATCAATTGATTTAATATTAGACGGAGGAATATTTAATGGTAGTTATTTAACGGGAGGGGTATTATTTTTAAAAGAAATGGAAAAACGTGGAATGATTAAAATAAAAAGAATATCTGGATGTAGTATTGGTGCTTTAACAGGGTTTCTGTTTTATATAGATAAATTAGAAATTATGATAGACCTATATAAACCAATTTATACTTTATTAAAAAAAAAACATAGTTTAGATTTGATCACGAAAATAGGAGAAATATTGAAAGACTATATCTCTGACGATATATGTAATATAGTAAATAACCGATTATATATTACCTATTATCATTTATCAAAAAGAAAAAAATATATAAAGTCGATATACAGCGATAAAAATGATATTATAGATAGTATAATTCGATCGTGTTTTATTCCTTATTTGATTAATGGTAATTTTCTTTATCAAAAAAAATATATTGATGGTATAAATCCATTTTTATTTAAACCGATAAATGGACGAAAAATATTATATTTAGACCTATTTGGTATAGATAAAATTCAAAATATTTTTAATATCAAAAATGAGAAAACCAATATTCATAGAATATTATCAGGTATGTTAGAGATTCATAATTTTTTTATTAAAAACCAAAACACTAGTATGTGTAGTTATGTAAACGAATGGACTATTATTAATTATATAATATATCTATTAAAATCATTTATCGAAAAAATAATAATTTATATTGCTTATATATATTCCCAATTTAAAGCGCCTAAAAAATTATTTTTTTTAAAAAAAATAACATATAAAATGATACAGAGTTTATTTATATGTCTTTTAGAGGAATATTGTGTTTAATACAAGTTTTTCTGTGTTTTTCGTTTTTTTCTTTTTTGCTTACCAAATATTAATTCATTAATACTCTTTTTTGGTATTTTTTTACTTTTATTTTTAGTTTTATTTTTAGTTTTTTTATTATTATTTTTATTTTGATTCAATTTCTCTTTTATAGAATAAGGTTTATAATTCAAAAACCATTCTTCGAATTCTTTAGACGTACGTTTATTTTTTAATTCGTTGAATTTTTTTGATTTATCGGCTCTTATTTCTTCTACGGACGATTGATGCCCATAACAAATAATACTAAATCGTCTTAGTAGACCTTTCTGAGAAAGTCTATTTTTTTTTTGAACTTCAAATAAAAAATTAGCCATACAAAGTAGCTTATCGCGAAAATTTTTATAATAGGGTTTATTTATATAAATAAATGCAAGATAAAAACTTAAAATAGTATCAATTGTTGCAATTCTAATTTTTCCCCCGTTTTCTGGAATTACATTATAACTATGACAACCGATCGGTTCATATAAAAATGCAACGGTATCTTTTCCAATTTTGATTTCATAATGAAGAGGAATTAGTTCACTAATTGGTTCATGTTTCTTGATAGTAATATGGTGAATTCCATTTTCACGAAGTCTTTCTTTTAAAATTTCGGCTGTTTTATTTGCATCTTTTGCGATAACATCAAAATCCGCAAATTTTTCTAACCTACGTTTTAATTTAACCGGCATATATTTAGAATAAAGTGAAATAGCATACCCTCCAAAAAAAACAACGTTTTGATCTATAAACGTTTTTTTAATTATATCAAAAATAATATCTTCTTTATTCTGATTTGACATTTCTCGTTGAAAACTGATATCATAACATTCATCGTTTTTTAATGGATAATTATTATTTAATAGGGTAATCCGTTTTAACACTTTTTCCCACCTAGAAATATCTCCAGCAGGTCTAGATAACTCTAAATACATAGACATACGTAAAAAATTCGGAGGTGCATACAAAATTCCACCAATTTTAATCGATTCTTTTAAAAGCGAATGAAATAACTCTTTATCCATTTGAGTTATATCTGCAACAGGAATATAATTCACAAAAACTTTATATGTACCGTGATGTTGTCCTGCTTTCGCTTCAACATCGTCATATCCTTTTTTATAATATATATCTGCTAACTCTTTTGCATGATTTAAAGCATCATAAGAGAAAAAGTCATAATCGGGTATTTCGACATCTTTATTATAAAATTGGTGTGATTTAGGTAATATATTATTTATAGCAGTTCCACCATAACAAATTAATTTTTTTGATTTCAAAAATTCTTCCACTACATTAATTATTTCTTTAATTTCTGGTGAACTAACGTTTCGTCGAGAAATTTTATCTTCTGCTTTATCTACTGCCATACGTAAAATAGCTAGTTCACATTCACTAAATGATAATTTTTTACAATCATGGTCCTTCATAATATATATTAATATTAATTATAATTAGCCAGTATTTTTTTAACTTCGTTCCCTAATAAGGAAATATTTTTAATATTATGTATTTTTATAAAATTTTTACTTATTTTATCAATTTCATTAGATGTCCACCAAAGATCCATATTATCAATATTATAATCGTATGGTATAAAAATAACATCTTTAAAAACACTAAATTGTACATTTTTGCGATTTTTTGGCAATAAAATGTTTTCACTCATATTTCTCTTAAACTAATTATTAACTAAGTATTTATTTGCTTTTAATAATTAAAATTATAATAATCAGTACCAACTTTTCGAGTTGCATATGAATAACCTTTCTTTTGAGGCGTTGGATCTTTAATAACAACAGGAACATATCTAAGACGTTGAGGTTTTAAGGCAAATGCATATTGAGATCTATCAAAGAATAATGTATTTTGTTCTAAATAATTATCTACTTGTTGATATCGCATCGCAACCATTTGGCAACCATATTCCATACATAAAATACCACTAGGATTAGAAGGATTAGACTTATTATCTGGAAAAACAATTGTCATACCTCTTTTATTGAATTCTGTTAATTCATTTACATCTTGATTATTTGCAACATCTGTATAATTATATGTTCTCATAAATACAGAACCACTCAACATATTTATATATTCTGTTAATTCTTCATTATCTATGAAAGCGGTGTTACTTTTATCAAATATAATAACACATTTATTCATTAACTCTGTTAATGGAACTTTACCCAAATTGTTACCTTGGCTCTCAAAACTATATTGGCTACCTAATAATATACTATTATATTCAGCAAATATACCAGCTAAATTATTAAACATATCTTGATTACTGCTCATACACCGTAAATGAATAATAATAGGATCGCTATAATTTGGTGCAGTTCCATTAGAGAATCCATAATCTTTAATAGTACTCATTACATCGGAAAATTTGACTGAATTAAAAGTTTGTTTTATATAAAAACTATCTGAAGTACTTGTAGCAACTACTGGTTCATTATCAATAGAAAATATTTCAAAATCTAATGCTCGCACACCTTGTTTTAATACGCTTTTTAAATTACAAACATCTACAAAGTCATTAGTATAATCTCCTCCGGAACACGCATTATATGCAGTTTTAACATAATAGTCATATAAACAGCCAGAACAATCTGGATCAGAAGTATTTATAGGTGTAATATATCCATCGATTGAGGGATATAAATTGTCCATTGAACTACATTCAGATGATTTAAGATTTCTAATATAATAAATATAACTGATGATAAAAATTAATATAAAAACAATAAAAAACATAATTATATAAACAATAAAATTTTCGTTGCTTCTTTGAATGTCGCTTAATGTTGAATCAGAATTCATTTTCTTATATATATAATATTTTTAAATTTTATTAATTTAATATCAAATAGATTAAATATTATTTATATATAATATTATGGCAGGAGGATTACTTAATCTTGTAAGTCAAGGACAACAAAATATTATATTAAATGGAAATCCTAGTAAAACATTTTGGAAAGCAACCTATAAAAAATATACTAATTTTGGAAAACAAAATTTTCGGTTAGATTTTGAAGGCACCCCTACACTAAACTTAACAACAGAATCTACATATACCTTTAAAGTAAAAAGATATGCCGATTTACTAATGGATACATATTTATCATTTACACTACCAAATATATGGAGTCCGATATATCCTCCAAGAACTGTAGTAGAAAATGATGGAAGAACAGTTTATACGGATTGGGCGCCCTATGATTTTAAATGGATACAAAATATAGGAGCACTTTTAATAAATAAAATAACAATTACATGTGGTAATCAAAAATTACAAGAATATTCAGGACAATATCTATTATCAGCAGTACAACGTGATTTTGGTGGACAAAAGTTGGATTTATTTAATGAAATGATTGGTCAAGTACCAGAATTAACAGATCCTGCAAATTCGGGTCCATATACAAATACATATCCAAGTGCTTATCATACAACAAATCCGGCAGGAGCACAGCCTTCAATTAATGGACGTGTTTTATATATACCTTTGAATAATTGGTTTGGTTTGAAAAGTCAAATGGCTTTTCCGTTAGTTGCATTACAATATAATGAATTAGTAATTACGATTACTTTAAAACCAATTAATCAGTTATTACAGATAAGAGATGTATTTGATTATCAAAATAATTTTCCGTATATAGCACCAAACTTCAATCAATTTTACCAACAGATGTATCGATTTTTACAAACACCTCCGGACTATGATCTTTCTCCAAATTCTTATGTAGACCAACGTTCAGTATGGAATGCAGATATAAATTTAAATTGTACTTATTGTTTTCTTTCAAATGACGAGTCTACTTTATTTGCTAAAAATACACAAAATTATTTATTTAAACAAGTATATGAAAAAACATTTAATAATGTTACAGGATCAAATAAAGTAGATTTAGATTCATTAGGAATGGTTTCCAGTTGGATGTTCTTTTTTAGAAGAAGTGATGCAAACTTAAGAAATGAATGGTGTAACTATACAAATTGGCCATATAATTATTTACCTGGTCCAGCAGAAAGTGCTCCTGTTTTAGGACCATTTCAAAACCCCAATATTTTGGGTGGAAATGCGAATATAGGACCTGGATCGTCTCCACATGGGGAATTAACTGGTTTATTTATTTCTGGTGTATATAATCCCCAAAATATTAAACAAATTTTGATGACTATGGCTATTTTACTCGATGGAGATTATAGAGAAAATACTCTTCCATCTGAAGTATTCAATTATGTAGAAAAATATGTAAGAACAGGAGGGTTTGCACCGGACGGGCTATATTGTTATAATTTTTGTTTGGATACTTCTCCGTTCAACTTGCAACCTTCGGGAGCTATGAATATGAGTAGATTTACAAATATACAGTTAGAGTTTACTACGATTACACCGCCTATTGATCCATATGCACAAACATTAAATATTTGTGATGAGGAATCCGGGGATATAATTGGAATTAATAAACCAACTTGGCGTTTATATGATTATAATTTTGATTTAATTCTTTTTGAAGAACGTATTAATACAGTAACTTTTGTAGGCGGTAATGCCGGTTTAATGTATGCTACTTAATAAGTTACGTCAAATAAGAATTGGAAGCTAATGGTCCATCATCTTTAAAGTCCCCACTTAATGAATATCTTGATGGATATTCTGGTTCATCTTTCATATGTTTAATTTTATAATATTTATCAAATTCTTTTTTACTATCGTTAAACCCGACCAGCCACGAGTTATCAACAGATAAAGATGGTGTTTTTGATAATTTATTATCTGTTATAATTCGTGATTTCATACCATAATCAGACGTTAATGATGAATATTGAGGAGTTTGACTAAATGTTAACTTTCCAGCATCGTCATTTGGCGGAACTGATTTAGATGGTTTAGTGTTTTTTGTAGTTTTAGGTTGACAACCTGGACAATCAATATCTGCAGTACACTGTTGTCCAGTTATAGAACATCTAGCAGGAGGTCCGCAAAAATTTTTACAACTAGTAGTAGTAGTTAATGGGGTATTTACTGTATGGCTATACAATTCTGAATTATTATCAAATGCTTCTTTAATATAATTATATTTAACTAGAAAATTTATCCAATAAAATAAGCCGATCAATAATATAAAACTAAAAATAGCTAAAAATACTATGAAGTAGTTTCTATTATGCTTATCAAATATTTTTTGCATATATTATATCATAAGACAAAATATAAATAAATATAAAATTATTTAGTTTAATTAAAGTGAAATAATTTTATAATGATAAATTATAGATTATGTCAGATTCATCAGATTCCCCCAAAATAATAAAATTTATAATATATACTATAATTTTAATATTAATTGTATTAATATATTTTACATTAGGTGGATCGGTTTTATATGCATGTAAAGTAGCACAATCAAATATTCTACCAACAGAAGAAAATTGTAAACCTTTTACTAGTACAGAACCAAACATAGAAAGCATATTTACAAATATATTTGTAACCGCAACCGATCCTCCATTATCTGAAAAATTAAAATTCCCATATGAAGGCGCCAATACAAAAAATTTATTATTAGATATGTTTCGCGAATACAAAAGTGGTTCTAAAACAAATTATCTAGTAAATTATATTGTCGCTTTGATGGAAGGATTAGTAAGCTTTGATTATTTATCGCTGAATACAATTTTTAATTTCATCAATTTTTTACCAGAAACATTAATTCTTTTTTTCGGGCCAATTATTTTATTAATCGTTTTTATTGTGTTATTAATAATCAATTGTGTATATTTAATTTATTTATGGTTTGCAAATATGACATGGTTTTTTAAAATAAATAAAAATAATGATCCAAATAAACCGGCTGACTGGGACACGGTGACTTTATGGGACCCATTACTATTTTCAGGACGCTGTATGATGATGTTTGTATTTATTATATTATTTATAATATTACTTATTTTTGCATGGGGGTTTTTACCACTAATATCAGTTATATTTACTATAATGACTATGTTTACATATGAAGCAAAAGATAAAGATGATAAATCTACAGGACTAATAAATATTTTGGCGAAATTTTTCAAGTTTTATAAAGTAACAATTACTTCTACCATTTGTATTTTAGTTATTTTAAGTAGTTTTGCGAACCTTGAGTTAACTTATGCATTAGCAGTACTAGTTGCAGCTGTTATGGTATTTTTTGGAGTAGTAGCAACTACATTATTTAAAGAAATTCATCCAACAGATATTACCCCACTGGTAAGTAATAATCAGGCAAATAAAACATGTGAATTCAAACCTAAAACGTCTGGAGGAGGATTTTTCGGAGGAACAAATATTACAGCAGATATAAAAAAAGCCGGAAAAAAACTTGTTAACTTACAGGATTAAATATTTTCACTCTTTTCATTATGAATTTATATATTTGATATTTTAAATAATTCAAACATATAAATAATTTAAACAAAAACTCATTAACTTATTATGGGAAATAAGAAAAAGGGTAAAAAATCATCAGAAAATACGAACAAATCCAAATTGCCATTTGTAAGTGTGTTAACACCTACATTCAACCGTCGACCATTTATACCAACTATGATCAAATGCTTTCTTCATCAAACATATCCAAAAGAATGTATAGAGTGGTTAATTATTGATGACGGAACAGATAAAATTGAAGAATTAGTTACGCATATACCTCAAGTAAAATATTTTAAATATGATGAAAAAATGACACTTGGAAAAAAAAGAAACTTATTACATAAAAAATCAAAAGGCGATATTATTATTTATATGGATGATGATGATTTTTATCCACCTGAGAGAATATCATATGCGGTTGACGAATTACAAAAAAATCCAAATATATTATGTGCAGGCTCATCTATAATGCATATTTATTTTAAACATATCAATAAAATGTATCGATTTGGACCATATGGTGAAAATCATGCTACTGCGGCAACTTTTGCTTTTAAAAGACAGCTTCTAAATGAAACAACATTTAGTGACGAAGCGTCGTTAGCAGAAGAAAAATTATTTTTAAAAGGATTTACAATTCCCATGATTCAACTTGATAGTAAAAAAACTATTCTAGTTTTCTCTCATAATCATAATTCATTTGATAAAAAACAGTTGTTATATCAAAATCTTGGAAATAATAGATTTATAAATGAACCAAGTCTCACTGTAACAGATTTTATTAAAGACGAAGAAATATTACATTTTTTTACTAACGAAATAGATAATTTATTGAAAAATTATATTCCTGGAGAACCATTCAATAAACCGGATGTTATAAAACAGATGAATGATATTCATAAAAAAAGACAAGAAAGAAACGAATCTATAACACAATTTAAAAATCAAAGTACACAATCTAAACTAGACCAAATGACTCTTTTATCACAAGAATTAACAATCGAAAATAATAATCTTAAAAATAAAGTAACATATTTGGAAAAAAAGATTTCACAATTAATTCAGGAAAAAATTCAGGAAAAAAAGGCAATCGCTACTAAATAATATTAAACCATTAAATCATTTAAAGATATACGACTATTAATAATTATCATCTTATATAATCTATAATTATGGAAGGTACTGAACAATTTGATCCTAACGGAATAAATGATATTGAAAAAGATATTACAGATATGAGAGATTATGATAGTGGATATTGTAAGATAATCCGTAAGAAATTAAATAAAAGAGGTATTTTGAAAAACACCGCTATAAAGGTATACGTAACCGGAGGAGTTGGTTGTAAAATAAGAGATGCAGAATCAGGTTATTATTATAATGATTTTGTAGGAACCAAAAATGAAACTAAATATTTTAAGGTATCCTTTTCAACGGGTGAACTAAATAGTAAAAATGATATGAATACACTTTTTTATATTTCCCCTCGTTCTTATGAAAATCATATGGGTACAAATTTAGATGAAGAAATCATTACTAGATGGAATAATCGCGAGTTACCTAAGAGTTAATATAATAGTCTTCTTTAGACATCCATATATTTTTCGCAATATCTGCCATTTTATACTCTTCGATACAGGGAATAAGAACAACTTGCACAATTGAAAAAAACCGTACTTTTTTTTTAGTATGACTGATTTTAGTGCTATTTTTATTTTTAAATTCTTCTGTTTGATACATACATATATATATTATTTAATTTCTATATATATTTATCAAATACTTATAATAATAACGTTATACGAAATGATATAAAATGTTATTGATATGTTAATTATATATTACAAATGCTACATTCTACATGGTTTGTGTTAACGATATCTTTTATAGTAAGTAAAAAACTATTTTTAACAAAGATGTTTACCACTATTCCGTATAGATGTTTCTATGAAAAAAATGACACTACAGGATATGATAATAGAGAGATAGATTATTATGAAGGTAATATAGATGATATAGCTACATATATTAGACACTATAATATATTAAAAATACTTCAAAATAATAAAATATCAGAACTAATAAAAATACAACTATTGAATAATAACTATATCAATATTGGCAATATTAGTAAAAATATTTTAGATAATACTGATTTTGAAGAAAGTAATTTTTTATAAATTATCTAATTCATAATCTTCATCTTGATCAATTATTGTTTCAGATGTACCAATCGCATTTTCTTGAGTGTATTTTTCTATATAACGATAAATGCGATTTATTTCTAATTTACCAATTTCATATTTTTCAATCAAATAATTCACATCATCATAAATGTTATCAGATTTTAATTTATAAAAATAACCTATCAGATCCTTTTTATCCATATTTAATTTTTGGCATAACTTTTGAATAAATTGTAAATTATTGTATTCTGTAGAATATTTTGTTAAAACTTTTGTAAATCTCACATTTGTTATTCTTTTGGTAATATTTTGTTCTTCTTTAAATAAATGAAATAGATAATTATTATAAAAAGTTTTAATTAAAGAACTCATTTCATTAAACTGCCATATTTGATTTTGAAATGTTATTCTATCAATATAATCAGCAAAACATATATTTTTCAATTGTAATAAATAAAATGGTAATGAGTGTGTTATAGGTATTTTTTCTAATACATCAATAATATTCTCATGCCATAATAAAGCAATACTAGTTCTATCAGTTTCATTTATCAAACTTGCGTGTTGATCTAAAGAAAAATGGTTATCAAATAATGTACCCGTAGTTTTTTTCGTATCTTCGTTATAATTTTTTTGTTCAATCAATTGAGTATTATATAAAAAATCCGGATTTTTTTTATAAATTTTAATTAAATTTGTTAATCTTCTTAAATCCCCTTGTATATAATAAACTATATTACTAGGTATAATCTCCATTTGCATAGTATTTCTTAAGATATCTACTATTTGTGAGACTACCGGCGTCTTAAGTTCAAATGAATTACACACCTTGACTAACTCCTTGATTTTTTTATCAAATTTATAGTTACTTATACATATAATTGGATTCAAAGAAACACTTTCTTTTTTTTGTTTCTTGGTCTTTTTAGGTCTAATTAATTTTATGAGCGAATTTATACCACCTTTATCTCCATTATTCATTCCATCAATTTCGTCCATTACAATTACTTTTTTTTTCTTATTTTTATTAAACATACTTAGCACATTTTGTCTAGACATATTATGTTTGGTAATATCATCTATTACAGATGTATTGCGGATATCACCAGCATCAAATTTAATAATATCATAATTCATCTCTTTCAAAATATTCATTATAAAAAAAGTTTTACCTGTTCCTGGATTTCCATAAATATATATACCATTTTTCATATTGACGTCATTTCTATTTTGATCAAAATTAATTAATAATTCTTTTATCTCATTTGCAATTTTTTCTCTGTTTAATATTTTATTTAAATTTATTTTTTCCATCTTATATGTTTAGAGATGTTTTTTTTATGTCGATTTTGACACAAACCTTCTTTATGCCAAAAATTAGTAAGCTTTTCCTTACATCTATCAGAACTGTTTTCAATACAATAATCTAGTAAGAAGTATGAATAATTTGAATATATTTTATTTTTATAATAATATTTTTTTTTAGCAATCCATTTTTTATTGTTTTCACTCATATGTGTCGAAAAAATAAAATCATTATCCATACGAATAATATTTCTTATAAAACTATCGTAATTGATAATTAATTTATTTATATAAATATGATAATCAATATAATATTTTTTATTCAAAAATACGAGATGTTTACACGGAATATAATAAAAAATTTCCCGAATCAATTCATCAGGTAATTTTTCAATACTTTCAAATATATCAGACTTATGTGTGGATAATTCATTCATTATATAATAGCAAATAAATTAATCAGAATCGGAATTACATGGATTCTTAATTCCATAAGTAATACCATCCCAAGATATATTACAGTTAGTTGCCCAGGTATATTTAGAACATTTACCTTGTGTTCCCTGAAACACTTCATTATTAAAATTCATAGAGTTTTGACCACAGGACCCTAATTTTTTAACATTTATACATTTTTGATTTTTACCATATCCAATACTTTTCCACCAATCAGGACAATCCGGTGTTTGTGGAGGCCAATCAATATCCTTATTGGTGTTATATAATATAATACAAACAATTAATGTTACTAAAATAAAACATCCAACTGCTGAAGCAATAATTGATTTCTGCAAACTACCTAATTTCATATATATATTCTTCATATTTAATTGTTCTAAATATGAAGGAACTATAATTTAACCATTACATGGATTTGGAACTCCGTATGTTATTCCATCCCATGCTACTTTACATTTATGCGCCCATTTATATTTATTACATGTTCCATTATCACCTGTATATTTTCTAGTAGTAAAATTAGCAGGACCTTTACATGATCCCATTTTTTTTGGATTATGACAACGTGCAAAGTTTCCTGAACCATCACTTGTCCACCAATCAGGGCATACTGGAACTTCTGGCGGCCATGTTTTAGAATCTTTTCCATAAGATAAAGCAATTGCTATCATAATTAAAAATAAAATTAATATTCCAACTGCTATCATTAAAGTTGTTTTTTGAAATCCTCCTAGTGCCATATTATATAAATTATTTATATTTTTTTTTTGTATAACTAATATAAAATGAATAATAACAATGGAAGAGTAAATATAAAATCACTAGACACAAATAAATTATTCAATATGTATGATAAGATCCCTGCAAGCCAGTGTGTAACTTTTAGAAATGCTACAGATGGTATTTGGAACGAGACAAGTTTATCGAGTGCCTTTTTTTCAGTTGAAAATATACGTATATTACAAAATGGAATTAGAGCAGGAGTTTACGAAAGATCTAATAAACAATACATGGTAGGAGAACAAGACTGTGATGCACTTAAAGTAGTAATGAGAAGTGTGTTTTTACAGCATTCAGCAAACCAACCATCTAATATTACTCAACAGATTGTAGAACTTAATAAGATTGTACTAGACTATTGCATACAACAAGTATATGGAGAGGCGCAAGGATATTTAAAATATATGCATGATGCTAGTACTTTAGTTGTACCAATTGCCCACCCGGTCATGGCCGATAATACGGATCGACAATTAGAATTTAAAAGATGGTTCTAAACAAATACTTAAAATTATAATTTATATAATATATAATTTTAATGGATAAAATTGTATTAATTTGCGCCACTGGACGATCCGGCTCGACAACATTACAACGTATTATAAATACAATTCCAAATACTAATATTTGTGGCGAAAATATGGGAGCAATTAATAGTTTATTAGAATGTTATCGTCGATTGAAAATTACTACACGCGACTATGTACCAGGTCATTTAAATCCAGTTTCTTACGAACAAATCATAAATGCCAACGTAAAACCGTCGTGGTATAATTCATATCGTCTAGATGATATCACACGAATGATTAAAATGCTTATTATTAAACTATTCAAAAAATCTGATAAAATATCTGTATGGGGATTTAAGGAAATTCGTTATGACGGATTGAATGGTAATCATATTGAATATATGAATGAATTCCTAGAGTTATTCCCTCAAACTAAAATAATAATTCAAATACGTGAAAATATAAAACAGCAATCACAGAGTGATTGGTTTGCAAAGGATAATTCTTCTCTCAACTATTTAAAAAAAAATAATAAACGAATGTATGATTTTTATAACCAACATAAATCATTTTGTTTCTTTACTACTTTTGAAAAAATGTTTGATATGAGAAACTTGAGAGAAATATTTAAGTTTATACAATGTGAAAAAGAATTTAATGAAGAAATAATTAAAAAGGTACTTGAAAACAATATAAAAGATTAATTTACACCTTTGAATAATTACACATAAGGAAGACGAGTATCAATCGAGTCAATCTCTATATATTTTTCAATTGGTATAATAGTATTATTCTTTTGATTCGTTCTATTTGTCCATTTTTTAAATGAATAGATATATTTTAGTATTTCAGTTATATCTATCCATTTTTTATTATTGATTTTATTTCTATTGCCATTTTTGATGTATTTTAAAAAAAATTTTATTTTATATGCACTTATACCCATAGTTTATAAAGTTATAATAAACTTACGGAACAATTTTTAATTTCTTTTTTATTATTTTAGTCTTTTTAATAGAGATATCTTCGCAACTTCGTTGACGGTCTTCTTGATATATATTAAATTGTTTTAGTAGTTCGCTAAGTTCTTCCAACCACATATTTTGAATTGTTTTTGATTGAATCAAATCTAGCTCTTCTGCTTTTTTATCGTGCTCGTTAGATAGTTTATTTATATTTTCTTCTGTAACACTGTCCATACTCATCTTTACCAAATATTTAAACTCTATATCATCGTTTATAATAGAGTATTTTTTATCGTTCAACAACTTAATCACCTCTTCTTTTTTCTTCTTTCTCAAATCAATTGTATCATTCAATATTTCACGAATATATTTTACTTTATTTTGTAACACTAATAATTCTTTTGTCAATTGATTCACTAAATAGTCTTTTCGTTTATGATACATATACAAACGAGTCTCGTAATAATCATCAATAATATCTGGAATAGAATCATATTTATGTAATTTTTCTTGTGCATTAAATAAGTGCATATTTGTAGTATTAAGTGTTGTGTATAACTTCAATAGTTTTTCTACTCCATTACAATTATTTTCTCCTATTTGACTTTCTAATTCAGATAATTTACCTTTTGATAGGTGTATAATAAAATCGATTGTTGTATCTTTGCTCATATCATCATAATCTTTTATAAATGATTGTTTCTTTTTACCATCTTTACCGACATCTGGTTCTATCAACTTTTCTAGTAATTCTTTAAAATCTTCTGTCCAAAATCCAATCGGAAGTTCACTTATACGAATTTTATCTTCACTAATCTTTTCATACTTTCCTTTTACTAAGAATTTCGTGTCTAAAATTTTTCTAATTTCGCCTCGAAAGTTTTCATAATAAGGAATAAAGTCTATTTTATTTTCATTTCCTTGTAATTTATTTTGTAAATATTGAATAATATCTATTGGATTATAAGAAAGTACTTCTGTACTGAATCCTGTGCCAATTCCTTTGGATCCATTCACTAAAATCATCGGAATAATAGGACAATAATAAAGAGGTTCTACTGCTAATCCATCATCGTTCAAATATGTTAGTACATTATCATCAGCAGATGGGAAAATAGTACGTGTCATAGAATTTAATTGTGTAAATATATATCTCTCAGACGCAGAGTCCTTACCACCTTGTAACCGAGTACCAAACTGACCATTTGGCATTAATAAATTAATATTATTAGATCCAACAAAATTCTGTGCCATACCAACAATTGCACCATTCAAACTAGCTTCTCCGTGATGATATCCTGAATGTTCAGAAACATAACCACTAAATTGAGCAACCTTTATTTCACTAATTAAATTTTTTTTGAATGCAGAATATAAAATCTTTCGTAAACTAATTTTTAATCCATCCATAATATTCGGAATACTACGATCACAATCATATTTCGAAAAATGAATAAACTCGCGATCAATAAATTCATCATAAGACACTATTTCTTTCGTGGTATCTAAATAAGATTTACGATCATAATGAGAAAGCCAAACTTTACGATCATCTGCACGCTTTTTATTAAACACCATATCAATTGAATTTTCGCTTTTTTTCCCTTCAAATTCGAATCCGACAATTTTTTTCTTTTGAAAATATTCTTTAAATTCTTTCCCAGTACTTGTACCAAGACCCTTAAAATATTTTATCTTCCATCCAGAAGAATCATTTGTTTCTTTCCATAACTCATATTCTCCATCATTATAAAATTCCAATTCGTTATTACCTTTTCGCGCCTTGAGAATAGGAGTGTTCATAAATCCAATAAATCCTGGTATTTCGATTAAAGATGACCATTCAGAATGAAATAAATTAATTCCTAATCCTTTTATATGACTACCGTCTAAATCCTGATCTGTCATAAATAACACTTTACCATATCGTAGACTACTATAGACGTGATCCAAATCTTTATACGTTTTACCTGTTTCAAGACCTAATATTTTTTTTATTTCTGTAATTTCTTTATTTTCGTTAATTTTTTTATTTGTTTCTCCACGAACATTCAGTATTTTACCTTTCATCGGGTAAACACCAATAATATTTCTGTCTTCCGAAGAAAGACCAGATATAATGCCTGCTTTTGCTGAATCTCCTTCACAAAAGATAATCATACAATTTTTTGACTTATCGGTTCCTGCCCAATTAGCATCTGTTAATTTAGGTATTCCTCGAATATTTTTACTTTTATTACCATCTGTTTTCTTTGCAGCTTTAGTTTCTTTTATTTCGGTTATTGCACAAGCACTATCCATAACCCCCATTTTAGCTATTTTTTCAATAAATTTATCACTTATCTCACACTTAGATCCAAATTTTTGACTAGGCGTATTCATATAATCTTTCGTTTGACTATCAAATGATGGATTTTCAATATCACATCTTAAAAATAAGATAAGTTGTTCTTTAATAGAGGTAGTATTTACCTTTACCTTTTTCTTTTTTTCAATATATTCAACCAATTTTCTTGTAATTTGATTTAATAAATATTCAACATGCTTACCTCCTTTTGCGGTATGTATACCATTTACAAACGATATTTGTAAGAATTCGTTTGCGGGTGAAATAGCTACTGCATATTCCCATCGTTCATTAAATTCTTCATAAACGCGCGAAGTTTCTTCTTTTTTACCAATATATAAATCAATATATTGTTGAAAACTTTTAATAGGGATAATATTATCATTATATTTAACCTTTATAGTCTTATTGGTAATGGCAGTAATATCATATACTCTTTTTTTAAGTAAAGATATAAAATCAGGTGTCAAATTATCAATACCATATCGAGAATAATCTGGTTTAAATACAATTTTAGTGTACGGTTTCGTTTTACATTTGGTAATAGAAGGTTTTTTAATTTCATTCAAATTATTTAAGAACTCTTGTTTATACTTTAAACCACGTGTATGATCTACAGTTTCAATATATCCATAACTTGACCAAATCAAAACCAATTTGAACCCAAATCCATTTTTACCACCAACAATTTTTTTTTCAGTTTTGTCATAATTTGTAGATGTTCTTAGATGTCCAAAAATCATTTCAGGAATCCATATTTTATGCTCCGGGTGTTCAGCAACATCAATTCCATTTCCATCATTTATCATGGTTATTGTCCCATCATCTGAAATATTTATAGTTATATAAGTAACTGGTAAGCAATTATCTTGTTTATTGACAATTGCTTGAGACATGCGAATTACATGATCTCGACAATTTACAATTCCTTCATCAAATAATTTAAATAATCCAGGAATAAATTCTATATTTTTTTTAATAATTTTATCTTCCGCGTATACCCATTCTTCTGAATCGATTTTTTCAATTGATCCAATATAAGTATCCGGGTTATCTAATATATGTTGTTTATCAGTTTTCTGCTGATATTTTGTAGCTAGTTGATTATTTACGGAAGTCATATTATTATTATTATTATTATTATTATGATTATAAGTAATATTTTAAATAGTTTCAATTTTAAAATAAATATTATTTATATATATTATAACTTTTATGTCGTCATTTGGATTAAGTAGTAAACTGAATAGATATAAAAATGGTACGATTGTGAATATAATAGAACCAGAAGGTCCTGCCAATTGGAAATTAAATCAAAACTTTCATACTAACCGTGCAAATATTTCTAATAATATGAGGCGTTCACAACGTTTAAATCTAGGTGGAAATGGACAACGCGTAAATTATGTTTCTAGATGGGGAGGTATAACACAGTTCGGTAATTTTTATTTAGGACAACCTTTGAATTTGAATTACTTAGGAAGAATGGAAGGTCAACCCGGTGGTGGTGGATCTCCTCCAACAAATAAATTTAACTAGTATTTATGTTTATTATATTAGGTAATTTAGCATAATATTATTTTATTTTCTCGATATAATTTATAATGGGAAAAACTAAGTTTTCTAGAAAAAACGGTAAAGTCCATGTACATGGACATAAATATGAACAATTAGAAGGTACTCGCGCTCAAGTTTGGCATGGAACTGCATTCAAAACATCTGGTGATCTAACAAAAAAAAATCTTATGCAAAATAAACATGGCAGAATTGTTTCCAGAAAATTACACACTAGAGCAAAACGAGAAAAACGTTTAGAAAAAGCCGGATACAAAACAAAGAAAGGAGAATTTGGTTCGTTCAAAATAAATGGTAAAAAACATCGTAAACATAGTAAAAAACATCGTAAACATAGTAAAAAACATCGTGGAGGTATGTCAGGATTAAACCCTTCGCCATATGACGGCAAAGGTGTTAGTACAAGTGGGGCAAACTTACAATTAGTTGCAACTAATTATTAATTTATCTAATGGTATAAATTTTTCGTAAACAATTATATCTGTGAATTTATAAGCAATATATTTTTCAAAATAGCGTTTACTTACTATTGGTTTATTTTGCTGACAACCCTGTTTTTCATAAAAAATATAAATATCATCAAATGATAATAGTGTTAAATCAATATTTTTTTTATATGATTCTATAAATTCTAATAATATTTCATTAATATCTTTTATTTTATCCCATGAAGTAAATGATATATTTACGATATACTTATCATCTAAAATAATTAAATCCGGAAAAAAATGTTTAAGAATATTAATTACATTTTCTTCAGTAATAGATTTATTTTCTTTATTAGATTTAGACCATATTTTATAAAAAGTACATATTTCATCAACTTCGATCTCGTCGTCAAAATAATTTACTAAGCTTTCTCTCATACTTTCATCCCAAAATCTTAAAAAATCATTTTGTTTAGGAAGAAATTTGCTGGTAACTCCTATAAACATATCAGTTTTTTCGTCAAAACTATATTTATTTCTTAATATTTGTTTTAGGGTTGTTGAATAAATTATATTATATAAGTTATTTTCTTGTAAGTATTCTTTCCATAAAAAATGACAATCTTTCCAAGACATTTGTAATGTATCAGATCTACTAATAAAATTATCACAAAAATCAGATACGATTTTTTCTTCTTTTTGCGTCTTTAGAAAAAGAGTATATTGTTTTAAATTATCTTCTAATTTTGAATCTATAAATAATTCGGACGACTTATGTATTTTGGAATAATGACAAGCCACACAAAGAAAATTTAGACCAATTGTTTTTAATGTCTCTTTCCATAAACTATTAGAGTAACTCTGATTAATCTTGATAAGTCGATAATTATCATATGAATTATTTTCATGGTATTTTGTAACAAATTGCGAACTAATATTTGTTATTCCAAGACAACTATTAGAAATATCTTCAATTTCTATAATCATTTTTTTGATTTGTGGTGATACTAAATATATTAGCTGTGTTTTTTTTAATAACACATCTCCGACGAGGGTTAAAAAAAATTTGGCATAATTCTTAGTTTCAAATATAGAAGGATATATATATTTTATAATTTTTTGGATAGTTTCAGACTCTGGTTTACAATCTAATAAATTTCGCTCTTTTATTTTCTTATGAATGATTGTTTTCGTTTTTTCCTTCCATTCTATTATTGTCTTATCTTTTGTAATACTAGATAATAACATATGAATGATATGATCTTCTTTAATAATTCTATAATCTTTACTATCATATTCAAAAAAAAATCCATTACCTGGTAAATAATAGAATAAATTTTGTTGAAGAAAAACTTGAACAAATATAGTTTGAGCCTTTGTTAATAGTTCATTTTTTATAATTTTATCTTTTTGAGCGATATCTTCTTGTGATAATTGACTAGGTAAATATTTAGTTATATAGTATTGTAATTTATCTAAAACAAAATCATTTCCTTTATATTTATCATATAAATCTTCAACTGTATCTATTAATAATTGTTTATTATTCATAATATAATTTAAGGTAATTTATATTTAATTTATTTTTACTATATATATATATGAATTTAAGATATGTACCAAAAAAATTATCAAAAAATGATAAAAAAAAACAAATAAAGATGATAAAAAAATCAAAAAAAATGTATAAAAAAGGACAATATCAAACTAGAAAAAAACTTATTTCTTTTCAATCAAAGGAATCGTCTCATATTAAAAATGCAAAAAAAATATATAAAGTAAAAAAAATTGGAGCAACTGCAGAATTGGCAAAAAAAACAGGATGTAGTAAAAAAACACTAAGAAATATTATTAAAAAAGGCCAAGGTGCTTATTATTCTTCGGGATCAAGACCTAATCAAACTAGCCATTCATGGGGAATTGCACGTTTAGCTAGTACAATTACATCAGGTAAAGCAGCGGCAGTAGATTTTAATATACTGAAAGAGGGTTGTAATAATAAAAGTAAAGCGCTATTATTAGCAAAAAAGGCAAAAAAAAAACATGGACATGGAACAAGAAAGGTTCCGAAAATTAAAAAATAATTGCGTTATAATCTTTAAAAACATAAGTATTTAAAGATTTATCTAGAAAAAAATAAATATAATGGCTTCTTTTTCTAATTCAAACGAAACAACAAATGTTTTGACAATTAAAACAGTTCAAATCGCTCCTTTTAGAACGTTAATGACTGCATTAAAAGATATATTACTAGAAACAAATATAACATTTCAACCAGATGGAATACGAATTATTAATATGGATAAGTCTCATACTATATTAGCACATTTGATGTTACAGGCAGAAAATTTCGAATTTTACGAATGTAAAAAAGAAAAAATAATAATAGGGGTCAATATGTTTCATTTATTCAAACTAATTAATTCAATCGATAATGATGACACCTTAACTATGTATATTGAAGAAGGTGATTATGTAGATGGTATTGTTTCACATCTAGCATTAAAATTTGAAAATGGTGAAATTAAGCAGTGTAAGACGCAAAAATTAAGATTGATTGAACCAGAGATGGAAGAACTTAAATATCCAGATGTCAAGTTTTCTTCTATTATCAATTTACCATCTTCGGATTTCCAAAAAATTATTCGTGATTTATCATGTATATCTGATAAATTAGAAATAAAATCAGTAGGAAATGAATTAATTTTCAAATGTTCAGGACAATTTGCTTCCGCAGAAATTCATAGAGCAGAATCAGACGGAAGTATGGGATTTGTTTTAAAACAAGATAATACTAAAATAATACAAGGTGAATTTTCACTCAAAAATTTAGGTTATTTTATAAAATGTACAAATTTATGTTCACAAATTGAAGTTTATTTAGAAAATGATTTACCTTTAGTAGTAAAGTATGATGTAGCGTCTCTAGGAAGTATCAAATTATGTTTAGCTCCTCTACCTACATAATAATTTCGTTACTTTAAATAATAAATAAAATATATTCTTTTATATTAGTATGGCATTTACAAGATTTAAATATGATGATTGTAGAACAGTTAAAAGTTTACAACAAGCAACCGATCCGGGAAAATGGATTTTAGATGTTCCGGGTAATGGTCCAAACCCTTGTTATATTGAAGATCCTCATATTCGTATTCAAAAATGGGGCGCAAATTTAAGAACAAACACAGTTAATTTAGAAAGTGAATTAATGGGAGTAAATCGTAAAGTAAATAAAAACGATTGTTTAACAGATACATTTGAAAAGTATAATGTTCCTAATAATAAGTTAGAATTTCCACAGTGTAACCAAGAATTTACACAGGAATCACGAACAATTGCGCCTGCGTGGATGGTAAGAGATTTAGAGCAAGTAAATTGGGAATATCCCCCAATAGATCCGCAAATAAATACGTGTATTCCATTTCAAAATAATTTAAGCACGAGGATTTTAGAAAAAGATTATTTTATTCCCAACAACACTTGTACAAATAATACACATGGTGAACTCTCTACTAAATATATGAACTCTTCACCAAAGTATGTAGGAGGTCCAAATAATTGTTCATCTATGAATAATTGTCAAGTAATAACTAATAATAATCAACGATCAAAATAAATAAAACTAATATAAAGTAATAAATAAAAATCTATTACTTTATATATTATGGAATTAGCAATACCCTTAATAGCATTAGGTGGAATGTATGTTATATCAAATCAAACGAATACTAATTGTGAAACTAATGAAAATAATGAAAGTAATGAGGAACAATCGTCTGAAAAAGAAAATTTTGTAAATATGGGAGCTAAATCAAATTATTTACCAAATCAAGATATACCTCCTCAAAATTTTCCGGTTCCCAATTTAAATCAAGTAATTGAAGACACAGCACAAAATTATCCAAATCCTAACACCGCAACAGATAAATATTTTAATCAGAATGTTTACCAAGGACGTGTTAGAAATAATGAAAAAACGTCTAATAATCTACAACAAGTATATTCACTTACAGGTAATTATTTAGATACTGAACAATTTAAGCATAATAATATGGTTCCATTCAACGGAGGGAAAGTAAAAGGTTATACATATAATGCTGATATAGCAGAATCACAATTAGATAATATGATAGGTTCCGGAAGTACAAATATTAAAAAGATTGAACAAGCCCCTCTCTTTAAACCAGAAGATAATATTAGTTGGGCATATGGTACTCCGAATAATAGCGATTTTTACCAATCTAGGCAAAACCCAGCAAACCGTAATAATAACGTAAAACCGTTTGAAACGGTTATGGTCGGACCAGGATTGAATAAAGGATACGGTGTATCTGGAAGCGGTGGGTATAATTCAGGTATGGAATCACGTGATAAATGGTTACCTCCAACAGTGGATGAACTACGTGTAGAAACAAATCCTAAACTAGAATACGAATTGGTCAATCATGAAGGACCTGCAAATTCATATATTAAAACTGCTGCAACTACATCAACGATGGGTCGTGTAGAAAAACAACGTCCTGATACATATTTTATAAATAGTCAAGATAGATGGTTAACAACTACAGGAGCAGAAAAAGGAGAGACATTAAGATCTATCCAAGAAATGGGCGTGATTAAAAGAAATGATATTGTAACAGATTATAAAGGGGCTGCTGGACCAGGTGATATGAACGCGAGTTATGCTCCCGAAAATTATGAACCGGCTAAACGAGTACAAGATAATTTAATGCCGCAAGATATAGGAGGCGGATCATGTGCAAAAGGAAAAGGACCAATCGATGACGGCGACCAATTCAAGCGTAGTCATACAAATTACGCAAATAATCGTTCTACTACACGAAATCCAGAATCATTAGGTCAACGAGTTACATCTTCAATAACTGCAGCGGTTGCACCATTATTAGATATTCTAAGACCGACACGAAAGTCAGAAACGACGAATAATGTTAGAATATACGGAGATGTTCAACCGTCCATACCCAAAGGTCCTGTATATAATCCAGACGCAGCAGCTCCCAGAACTATTCGTGAAACAACCCAATATGAAACTACATTTAATATTAATAATCAACGTGAAGGAACATATATCAATAATTACACGCCGACTGATTTAACACAAAGAGATACTACTAGTGTCTCTTATGCAGGTGGATCAGGAGGAGCAGCTACGCAATATGGAGATATGAGTTATTATGCGGCATATAATCAACATAACAACGATATTAAATCATCTACTATTGATAATCATCCAAATCAAGGGGGTATGCAATTATTTAACCAACAAATGCACGTAGTCAACAAACGTCAAGATCAAACTAGATTTGATGGACGAATGAATCCTGCTTTTATTTCAACTGGAGCGATGCCTCCATCAAAAACTACACATGGAGATATAAACATGCCTCAATATTATGACGAATGTCAAACATGCGATAGAATTCAACCAGATATTCTTAGTGCATTTAAAAATAATCCGTATACGCATAGTTTAACTACATCAGTTTAAGTTACCAATTAATATATATATATATGACCTAAAATAGTAATATATATATATAATATATGTCTATTTTAGGAAGAGAAACATTTAATTGTGTAATAAATCCACAGTTAGAATACACTAAGGGAGACTCATGGGAAGATGATGAATTTGAAGTGCCGACAATACAATCTTCGATTACTGTCCCAACAAGTTGGGACGATGAGACAGACGAGGTGATAATCGATGAAGATATCGTCTCAAAGCCGAGTATTCCTCAGTTAGTAGCTCATAAGAAAAGAACAGAGGAAAAAGAAATTGTCTTTCAGACAAAGATGAAATTATCTATGCTAGAAAACGAAACTCATGATGAGAAAAAACTACGTGAACGTAAACAGGTAGAAGAGGCGGATACCGAGTTGGTAGGGGAATTATTTGCAAAGACGTCTACAGTTAAATCTTTAAACACTACCAATATATATTCAAATGCTGGAATTGGATCTATTATATTGAAAACAAAACAAGATCATATAAATTTCGGAAGTACAATCAGTAAAAGACTAGATGATTCTTCCGCATTCAATATTGGTGCATTCTATAAATCTCTTAGTAAAACGCTCGAGAATTCTACTATCACATTGGAAGTTCTCGATGAGATACGTGACACTATAACAAAGATACGTGACACAAAGATGAAAGATACAATAGTAACAACAAAAGTAACAACAAAGAAGTCTAAAAAAGAGATAAAGAAAGCCATAGAAAAACACAACGATGTATTTGGTGGTATTGACGATATAGAATATCACGATAAATATGATAATCTGGAAGATCAATATATGTTCTAACTAAATTAAATGCGTAATAAATATATATAAAAATAAAACATTTATAATAGTATGGAATTAGATATTCATAATAAAATAAAAGAAAAATTAAATTATTTCAAAATAAATAATAAAATACCTAATATTATTTTTCATGGTCCATCAGGATCAGGGAAAAAAACAATCGTGAATGAATTTATAAATAATATTTATAACCATGATAAATGTGTTATAAAATCTTCTGTTTTAAAAGTAAATTGTGCTCATGGAAAAGGTATAAAATTTATAAGAGAAGAGTTGAAATTTTTCGCGAAAACACATATTCATTCAAATGGTGGTATATTTTTTAAAAGTATAATACTTTTAAATGGTGATAAATTAACAGTAGATGCACAATCAGCTCTTAGAAGATGTATTGAAGTATTTAGTCATAATACAAGATTTTTTATAATTGTAGAAGAAAGGTCTATTCTATTAAAACCAATATTATCAAGATTTTGTGAAATTTACGTACCAGAACCGATCCATAACAATCAGATTATAAACTTATATATCTATAATAATAAACCGTTTTTAGATATAAAAATGGAAAAAAATAGAAAAATATGGTTGAAAAAAGAATTATTATCACATAACAATACAACAATTCAAAAAATTACAAACGCGTCTCATAAAATTTATGAAAAGGGATATTCTGGTATTGACATAATCCAATTATTTGAAGAAGAACCTCTTAAAACATTCAATATAAATGAGATTAGAAAATATGAATTATTATTTGTATTTAATAAAATAATTAAAGAGATTAGAAATGAAAAACTTATTATTATTTTTATCTTGAATTTTATGTTTTTAAGTTTGGATGTGAATTTAGAAAATATTAGTTTTATGTAAATGGATGATTTTAATATAGCAACTTTACAGGGATCTAAAAATGAATGGTGTTGTTATTTAATTCAAATACTGACACCACTAGTTATGGACGGCTATAAATCAATTTTGAACGAAGCAATTAGTATATGTAAACAACATCAAGAAAACGAAAAATATCTAATGACGTTTCAAAACTATATTTCGCGTGTACCAAAGTGGAATCAAACAATAATTGATAGCGAAGTAAAAAGAATATCTGAAAAAAGTGGATGTTCTTATTTAGAAGAACTAATCACATGTGTTCATATCATTCAATTAAAAATGATAACAGCTATGCGAGTAGGTCAAAAACAAAAAAAAATAAATATTTCTATTCCAAAACTATCAGACTTTATACATAAAGTTTATACAATTGCTGCAAGAAAATTATATAAAAATATTTATCTTTATGAATTAGGGGTCAGCCCGCTACTAGCTCAAAAAAATAACCGTGAAATAGAAATTCTTATTCAAAATACAATATTGGAAGCAGTTCGTGAAAGCATACCAATAGAAGAATTTTTAAAAGTTTATCTGGATGAAACAATTGAAGAAGATATATCGGAAGAAGTAAAAGAAGAGATAATTGACGAACCAATTGAGGAAAGTACTCAAAAAGCAGGTGCTAATAAAATGTCGTCGAATGATAATGAAAATATAGAAACTAAAGATAATATACCGATGATAAATAAAAACACTAGTATACAATTTGATGATATAGATCATATAAGGGATGAAAACAATAATGAAAGTAAAATTGAGGCACCCAAAACAATTGATAGATTAGAAGAAATTAGCGAAGAAAGAAACAGAATACGAAAACAAGAAGAAGAAGAAGAAGAAAATATAGAAAAAATTAAATTTTCAGATGAACCAATTTCATTAGATAGTTTAGATGTGCATAATTTAGAAGAGCCTACAATTGAATTAATGCCTGATTTATTAGTAGATGATATAGAAATTTTAACATAACGCGTATAATCATTCATAAGAATTTGATTTTATAAATATATGCAAAATATATTTATGTTTGCTGTTATAATATCAGTTATTTATTTTACTGTAAAATATATAGAGATGAAATTTATTGAAAAAGAGCCAAAACCATTAAAACTTTTAGTAAGAGATTCTATTTTAGTCTATTTTAGTGTAATAGTATCCTATTTTTTGATGGACCAAGTATCATCATTAACACAAACAGGAGGAACCATTGTGCCAAGCAGCGCATCAACTCCGGTATTTACAGATAATCCCGAATTTTAATAAATAAAAATTGATAATAAAATTATTATTTATCTTCCAGTCCATACTTTTACTATATGTCTTGGTATTTTACCTTGTGAAAAATCAGATATATATTTATCAAAAGTATAGCGAAAATCTTGATATTTATGTATATTTCCTAATAATGATTTCCTTTTATAGTTTGTTTCTTCAGTAATTAATATTCCCATAATTCTTTCAAACGCCATACGATGTTCTCTATTTTTAATCAAAGGAATAATATTTACGATATTATATTTATCTTGTAAACGTTGTAAGAAAGTAAGTGAAATAAACGTTTGGGCTCCAAAACAACCGTACCATTTATAAAATGAAATAGCCATTCTATTACTTTGCATTTTATTTACCAAAGAAATACCATTTTTTAAATAAAGTGTAATAGTATCTCTAATATTGGATAATAAGTCGTCTCCATCAAAATGCCATAATGGCATTACATCATATTGTTTACAAATACTATCCATATTTATTTTTTTATGTATAAATACACTATCATGTAAAATCAAAGCATAATCAAAAAATTTATATTTTAATAAATAATAATATGGCAAAATTTCACCTGCTCCACAATATTCTGATTTAATCAAAATAATATTTCTAGTATTGACTAGCGGTTTTAAGAATTGTTTATTACTATTATCATCTATAATAACGATACGTTTATTTGGATAAAAACGTCGAATACATAAAACTGCTCGATTCCAATATTTATTTGTTTTTTCATCTGTTACATGTCGTGTAATTATAAATCCATAATTAATATCCATTTATAAATAGTTAGAAAAATTAATTAATGAACAAAACTAGGTATAGTATCAATATTAATCAATTCTTTAGGTTTTTCATTAGATTTTAATATGTATTTTTTAAATATATTATTTTCTAATTGTGCCTGAGGGGTATGATTATGGACATATCTAGCAATCATTTTATATAATTTAAAGTCTGGATATCTATCATCTCCATTCGTTTTATATAATAAGTTAATTCCATTATCATCAAAACACCAATTTATAATTAGTCTCTCTATTTGTGAAAATTTATCAATATCATTCAAATCATCTAAATCATCTACTAAATAATCAAAAATAGAACATCCTAACCTACATAAATCAAAACTGAAATTTGGTTCTAATCGAGGTTTCTTATCATTAAAATACGGTTCAGTGTTATACTGCGTAGCAGCATCTTCTCCTGATTTAAAACTATCGCTACAAAATATATTCCCGTTACATTTAAAAATACCTCTTCCATAATCTATAATCTTGAAAAGTTTACCATAGGTAGGAATCTTATATTGTATATTTTGAAATTGATAATATATGTATTTTTTATCTGTTGGAATATACATAACGTTATTCGTATGTAAATCATTATGTGTAAAATGAAACGTTTTTTGAAATGTAATAAGTATCATTATTATTTGCATTAAAATTGAATCCCATTCACTATCAGTTAGTTTTTTTTTCACAATCAAACTATCTAATGTTTCTGAACAGCTCTCTAATGCAATTAGTTGTACAGGAAATTGTTTTATTGTAGCAATTATTTCTTCATCTTCGATACTATTCATACTATCGCATTCAGAAGAAGATATAGATATTTCTTCACTATCTGAAGATGTATGTGATGTCCTAGAAGAACATGTAGAATTACTTTTTATTGTCATAGAGTCATTATTTAAATCTTGAATGACAAATTCTTCTAATTGTTTATTATCGTTACTTGTGTCAGAAAATAAATTATTATAATCTATTTTTTCAATAGATTCAAAAGATATATTAGATTTATAACTATCTTGTATTTTAATTGGTTTTAACTTTTTATAAGTTTCAAACATATGTTGATAATTATCAATTGTATATAATATGTCTTTTTGCTTTTTAAAAAAATCAGAATTATTTAAATATTCTAAATCATCAAATACATCAATTTTAAAATTTTCTTTAATGCATAAATAACTGCCATAAAATTCTAAACCATTTAGAAAATTATATTCGTGGAATAAATAATTATTTAAATAAGCAAATAAACCGTCTACATATGCAGAATTATTTGCTGTTTTAAGTTTATCCATTACATCCATATTTGTATGAGAAGGTAAATTAAACAAGTTCTGTTCCATAGGATATTTTCCCACTAAATATTTAAATGGGTCTAATAAGGGGGCCATTTTAAAAAATATAGGTTTTTCCTTCACTTTTTGAGTATTATTATTTTTCAATTTTGCTAAAAATTTATTATCGGATTCTTTTGATACTAAATTTGATAAATACCATTTTTGATTCAAATTGATCGTATTATAATTTGTTTCATTCAAAGAAAAAAAACTATTATAAATAGGAATATAGTTTTGAGGTTTTGTAATATTAACTAAATTTGAATCTTCTAAACTTTTGAACAAGTCTATATTTTTTCGTTTTACATAATTTATATCAACCATCTTTTCTATTCTAAAAAAGAAATTTCTAGATATTTAAACTTAATAATATATTAAGTTTAAATATCTAGAAATATAAATTTATTATATATATTATGACTCTTGAGCTTAAAAAATTCGATATGAAAAATATTAGTTTTAAACCAAATGAAAATAAAGGCCCAGTTATAGTATTAATTGGTAAAAGAGATACAGGAAAGAGTTTTTTAGTTAGAGATTTACTATATTATCATCAAGATATTCCTATAGGAACTGTGATATCGGGTACAGAGGAAGGTAATGGGTTTTACGCAAAAATGGTACCTAAATTATTTGTGCATAACGAATATAATACCGCAATTATTGAGAATATACTCAAAAGACAAAGACAGGTCTTAAAACAGATTAAAAAAGAAATGGAAACTTATAAACGTACTACAATAGATGCTAGAGCTTTTGTAATTTTAGACGATTGTTTATATGATGGTAGTTGGACTCGGGATAAAATGATGAGACTATTGTTTATGAATGGACGACACTGGAAAATAATGTTAGTTATTACCATGCAATATCCACTAGGTATTCCTCCTATGTTAAGAACAAATATTGATTATGTATTCATACTGAGAGAAAATTATATTGCAAATAGAAAAAGAATATACGAAAATTATGCGGGAATGTTCCCTACATTTGAATCATTTTGTCAAGTAATGGATCAGTGTACTGAAAATTATGAATGCCTTGTAATTAATAATAATTCAAAATCAAATAAATTACAAGACCAAGTTTTTTGGTATAAAGCAGACAATCATAATGATTTTAAACTGGGATCAAAAGAATTCTGGGAGTTATCTAAGGATATGAACTCAGACGACGAAGATGAAAAGTATGACCCTAGTTCAAGTAGAAAGAAAAGTGGCGGTCCTAAAATAAGTGTTAAAAAACAAAAATGGTAATTTATTTTATTTTTCCTCAATTCTTTTTAAAAAATCTTTATTATCTGTAGATTGTTTTCGAAAATTTATCAATTTGCTGGGCATAATTTTTATATTTTTATTTTTATTATAGAATTCTTCGGGAAGTGCTTCATGATAATAGTAATTATATATTTCTGAAATGGTATCTATTCCTGCATTTTCCATATTAATTGTAAGATCAATCCTGCCATCTCGCAAAAGCGCAGGATCTATTTCATTATAGTGATTTGTAGTAATAATCAAAATACCCCCATGATTTTCTTGTACACCATCTATCAAATTCAATAAAAATGATAATGTAAAAGACGGTTTTTGTATTTTTTTGATATCAATTGGATCAACCTTTATTGATTCATATTTGTGGAATTCTGATATCTTATCATTTATTTCTATCGAAACATTTTCTAATTTATCGTCTCTTTTTTTAATGACATCAATCATACAGTCTATATCCTCTAATAAAATTATTTTTTTATCAAATCCAATTGGATCAGGATTGCTTTTATTATAAGTCTCATCAAAATACACATCACATAATTCCTTTTCATTTTGAATTAAATTAAGACGGATTGAAATTAGATGTCTAATACTAAATTCATTACAATAATTCGTTAGTGATTTAATAAAAGATGTTTTACCTGTTCCAGGAGGACCACATAAACAAATACCTAATGTATATGGAATACCTTCTTTTGCATACCATTCTTCATTTTTTAAGAAAAAATCTATTTTATTTATGATTTCCTTTTTATTTGGAAACCATAAATTTTCAAATCTTTTATGAGATTTATAAATTTTTTCATACCACTTTATATATACGTCTTCATCTATCGATTTTAACATATAATGATAACATTTACTGTCACGTTTTTTAGCTAAAAATATTCTATAATTTTCAGAATGTTCTAATACGTAATTTTTCAAATAATAAACATTTTGAATATATGAAAATATTTTTATATTAATAAACTGTGTAACCACAGAGCCTTTATGTATATCAGATTTATCATTATTTATTGAATCTTCTCTTATTGAAACATGAATATAAATACCATTTTCTAAGTAAAAACACGGGGTTTGATCTACTATAAAACAATCATTATTATAATCTAATTTGTTATTATCACTATTAATATTACCAGAACACTCCCTTAATTTGAAAATAAAAGGTTTTAAATCCAAAATTCGTTTACATATCCCATGAAATGCATCAGAAAAATGAATATCCACTTCTTTATTATAAACGCCTTTTGTAATTATTTTTTCTCCTTTCAATTCAATTTCGTTGAATGGTAAAATAGATCTATAGTAAATTTTACATAATATTTTACTTAATAACTCTGAATTAAAGTTAATTTCACTTATTTGTAAATAAATCATAAAAGCAATAGAACACCATATTATTTCTATATATCTTTGTTCATTTAATAATTGATGAATTAATTGAAATTTTACTAAATCTAATATATTGTTCATTATTTAATAAACGATATATCATTTTAAATTGTTTTTGCATTTATTCAGATTTTATCTCTTTTTTTGCAAATGGACCACTAACTAGTTCACTTTGTCCATAGTCTGTTTTTTTATCCATCACTACGTTTTCACCATCAAATAATTCCTTACAAATATCTGCGGTTGAAATTTCTTCTTTTTCTGCCAAAGACTGTTCAATTGTTGTGTTATTTACACCGATCAAGTTACCACTATTATCAATTGTTTGAGTTAATACATTTCCTGATTTTTCTGCATTTTGAATATTATCTTGAATCGCTTTTTCTTTCGTTTCTTTAACTCGTTGGTCAAACGATTGTTTTGCATTTTCTTCGTTTTTCTTTTTCTCACTCATTAGTTGATTTAATTCTTCTTCCAAATATTCCACCTTTCCTGTTTTATATGCTTCTGGATCCCATGGCATCCACATTCCAACCGGTCCGACAAATACATCGTGATTTGGATCTAGTTCCCTTAACATTTTAGCTCGCAATTCTGCTTCCTCTAAAGATGGATACCCACCTCTTATTTTTAAACCTCTTGTGGATGTTTGAAAATTATATTTTTTGTTAAAATTTTTCTCCAATTCATCTTCATTATTATCCAAGAATGTTTTATACTCATCATCCATATCTGTTTTCATCAAATTTTCTTTTTCTTCTTTAACAAATTCTTTGAAATCAGTTACAAGATCATCAAATACTAAATTATATTTATAAGATACAAAATTTAAAAATTGAATATTTTTTTCCATAGATTTATTGAACTCCCACTTATTTAGGAACTGTTCAAAGAAATAAAGGTGTTTATTTTTTATGATATTTTCAGGAGAAACAAATGATACACATACAAATTTTTGTCCTGCAATTGATTTATCCTCCTCTAATAAATCTATATATTTAGGGTTTTTTTTACCATCAATTATCTTTCTTTCAAAGGTATTTTCTTTTGTAGATGCCATTTTATAAAATAGTATATAAGATATATTTTAAGTTTTAATTTTAACAAATTATTTTTTTCTTTTTAATTAATATAATGAACGGCTTAATAAACGTTGGTGAACTTGTTAAAAGAATCATTAAATATCTAGTTGAGGGTTTAATGGTAGCAATTGCTGCTTATGCTATTCCCAAACGTTCTTTGAATGTTGAAGAAATTATATTGATTGCTTTAACTGCTGCAGCTACATTTAGTATTTTGGATACATATGTTCCTACTATGGGGGTCACTGCACGATCTGGTGCTGGATTTGGTATAGGTGCAAATATTGTTAAATTCCCGGGAGGATTTTAAATAAATAATACATTAATTCATTAATAAATATTATATTATATTAATGAATACAGATAATCAAAATTTATCCATTCAATTGCCAAATGGCTTAAATCAAAATGGCTTAAATCAAAATGACTTAAATCAAAATGACTTAAATCAAAATATTATAGAAGCGACACCCGATGACTATGATACAGACGCGGTAGACAATATTCCTGAAGCAAATTTATCTGTAGATTTAGATGAATCAATTGATACAGCTGGTCCTATGGATATAGATGATCTGAATGTATCCGTAGATTCGGATGAGGGATATACTACAGATGAATCCGCTGGTATTGGAGGAAGAAAATCTAGAAAAAATAGAAAATCTAGAAAACAAAACACAACTGAAAAAATACAATCACGGTATTTAAAATTTTGTCCTCATATGCCAATTCATAACGGTAGATATACAAAAATAACAAAGTCAAGACCTCATACCTTAAACTGGAAGGGAAAAAAATATAGATTTTATACTTGTTGTAAAATGTGTTGTAAACAAATGCTGGATCTCGCGAAAAGTAAACCTAAAACATTTGAAAACACATATATAAGTAAAATAGAAGGAAAAAATATATATTTAAAACATAGAAATACACATAAACTTGTACAAATAGCAAAACAAATACCATCAAATAAAAAAACGAAACGAACTGGTAAAACCAAACGAACTGGTAAAACCAAACGAACTGACAAAACCCGACAAAATCGTAAAGGTAAGAGTAAGAGAACACGTAAATATCGCGGTGGAAGTAATATAAGATATGGCACAGGATATGGGTCTAATTGTAATGAACCCAATTTTAATATTTATAATACGAATATGACAAAACTATTCCCTTATAACCCATAAATAATTAGTTTTATAAAATAAATATTTAGTTTTTATTTATTTTATCATTTTAACGTCTTCTTTTACAAGATTTTCTGCGTCTAGTAGATTGTTTTCTTTTAGATTTGTGTTTACGTTTAGTAGAATGTTTTCTTTTACCATGTCTTCTACGAGTTCGTCTTCTTCCGCCAGCCATCGGGATATAATCAAAAACACGCTTGTTTCCCATAAAAGATTTTGTACAATTATGTTGTCGAATTTTTGAAATATCTGGTTTATAAGTCACACCATTTACAATAACAGGGGCGGGTTTCGCCATATTCTCATTACTTTCTTCAATTACCATTGGTAATCGACTAGCCTTATTTTGTATTTGCCCTGTTTGTCGACCGCCAGGTCTGTACATTATTGGTATTGGTTTTGGTTGATTAGGAATCTTAGCAAAAGCTTTATAGGTAACATCATTATCACAATAAGTGTCAGCCATTATTTATATATATATAATAATATTTTCCTAAACTGTAGGAATATATTCCCAATCTAATTCTTCGCATATTTTCTTCCATATATTATCTTGTTCAATCCGTTTCTCACGATCTTTTAACATGGGAAAAAAATCTAAATATTGATGTTCGCCTAATAACTCACAAAGTTTATAAGCTGTGTAATAGTAGTTTAAAAAATTTACGCGATCATCTGGGCAAAATTTAGAATAAGGGGCTTGTAATTCCATAAATAAATTACACATCGTTTCTTCCAGCTCAGGTGACATTACTGGGGGTTTGATACCTAATTTATCTTTAATAAATTGAATATGTTCATAATACTTATTATATCCTAATTTTTTTAGAATATCTTTTGTTTTATGGTTTGTAATCTCACTTAAATCAATCCTTTCTTTTTTAATTTGTAATTTTATATTTTCGATCACTTCAGGTGGAATTTGTGTAGTTTCTTTTCCTTGAAATTGGGCTAAAATTTCTTTAAAATGATTTATTCTTTTATAAGCATAAAAACATACTTCTTTAGGGGGTTCTTTATAAGACGGTTTTTCGTTTTCTATCAAGAATGGTATATTTCTGGAACATAAATTACAAATTAATATACCTTCGTCTTCGACTGGTATCAACTCTCCTTTAAAACAGTAATTACAAATATCAGTTTGATTTATAAAATTTTTCATATCGAGAAAAGAATTATCAATTTTAGATAAATACTTATTTACCAAGCTTTTATTCGTGATATCTATTTTCTTAGGAACTTCATCATTTATCTTAAAAAAGTGATTAAGAATTTTATTTTTACTTGTTCCAGTATTAATAGCAGAATTCGAAATATTTTTTTTATCTTCAAAATACTCAAAAATCAATTTAGAATTATCTAAAAAATATTCTTTTTTCTTTTGCTTACAATATTTTATATCATTTTTACAAGTAACTATTTTATCTTTTAAGTCTAGAGACTCTTCAAGGGAAATTCCTGATTTTATTTTTTCTTCACAAATTTTAATTTTATTTTTCAATTCTGGTATTTTTTCATTAGTATCTTTAGAAAATTCATTCAAAAATTCTTGGTGTTTCCCATCTAATGTTATCGATTTTTTTTTATTATATTTAATACTACGATCAGATTTTTGTTTGAATATTACCATTTTAATTAATATTAATATAAATATTTAAATTAATAAAATAGTTTATTTATAATTTAAGTTTTATTACAAATAATTATGGATAAATCTATATTAAATTTAGAAAATTGTTCAATTGATAAACTAAAATTTCAAAAAATGATTTTTATTTATAATGCATTAGAAGATGGATGGACTATAAAAAAAGATCATAAATCTTTTATCTTAAAAAAAAAACATGAAAACCAAACGAAAGTATTCGATGAACTATCGCTCACTGAATTTATTACATCTAACATGGATATATCTAAAATATAAAATTTATTAATTATTGTTTATAGCAGATAATTAATATATTTAATTAAATTAAAATATTATTTTTTTTTCTTTAGCAATAATATAAAAATGGGAGGCGGATTAATGCAACTCGTAGCTTATGGCGCACAAGATGTTTATCTTACAGGAAATCCTCAAATTACTTTCTGGAAAGTAACTTACAGACGATATACTAACTTTGCTATGGAATCTATTGAACAAACTTTTAACGGTCAAGCCGATTTTGGACGACGTGTCCAATGTGTCATCAGTAGAAACGGTGATCTTGCTTACAGAACATATTTACAAGTAACACTTCCCGAAATTAACCAACTTATGGGTCTTGGAAACTATACAACAGGACAAAATACAGGAGTTTATGCCCGTTGGTTAGATTTCCCTGGTGAGCAATTGGTTGCTCAAGTTGAAGTTGAAATTGGTGGTCAACGCATCGATCGTCAATATGGTGACTGGATGCATATCTGGAACCAACTTACCATGACTTCTGAACAACTAAGAGGTTACTTCAAATGTATCGGTAACACAACACAGCTTACATTCATCACAGATCCTTCTTTCTCTGATGTTGAAAGTCCTTGTGATTCCATGGCTCCTCGTCAAGTGTGTGCCCCTCGTAACGCATTACCAGAAACCACTCTTTATATTCCTCTTCAATTCTGGTTTTGCACAAACCCCGGTCTTGCTCTTCCTTTGATCGCTCTTCAATACCACGAAGTAAAAATTAATCTTGATATTCGTCCTATCGATGAATGTTTATGGGCAGTTACAACACTTAACTGTAACCAAAACCCATACGCCGGTGCTGCTGGTCAATACAACGTTGGACGCCCAGTTCCAGCAACAATTGCCTATAACCAATCTTTAGTTGCTGCTTCCATCTATGTTGACTATGTCTTTTTAGATACTGATGAACGCCGAAGAATGGCACAAAATCCTCACGAATATTTGATCACACAACTTCAATTCACAGGTGATGAATCTGTTGGTTCTTCCAGTAACAAAATCAAATTGAACTTTAACCACCCGGTTAAAGAACTTATATGGGTTGTCCAACCTGATCAAAATGTAGATTATTGCTCATCTTTGACTTGCGATGCTCTTCTTTTCAAGGTTCTTGGTGCCCAACCATTCAACTATACTGATGCCGTTGATGCTCTTCCTAATGCTATCCATGCCTTTGGTGGACCTCAAGCAATCGCTGCTGATTCCCGTGCTTATATTGATGCTCGCGGTTTGTTCCAAGATGCAGGTGCCCTTGACTATATCCCTGATGATAACTTCACAGGATACTGGCACGGACCCTCTAATCCTTATAATGAGCCTAATATGGGTGGACCTTCTATCCCTCTTGATACATCTGGTCTTTCACCCGATGTTGCTGCTCTTTTGAACGAGCGTGGTTCTCATATTGATAACTCTGGCGTTTCTGATGCCGGAACATTCGTCTTATCTGAGACCTCTCTTGACATGCACTGCTGGGGACAAAACCCAGTTGTTACTGCCAAGCTTCAATTGAACGGACAAGATCGCTTCTCTGAACGTGAAGGTTCTTACTTCTCTTGGGTTCAACCTTACCAAGCCCACACAAGAAGTCCTGATGAGGGTATCAACGTATACTCATTCGCTCTTCGCCCTGAAGAACATCAACCATCCGGAACATGTAACTTCTCCAGAATTGATAACGCTACTCTTCAACTTGTTCTTTCCAACGCAACTGTTGAAGGTACAAAAACTGCTAAGGTTCGTGTCTATGCCACAAACTATAACGTTCTTCGTATCATGAGTGGTATGGGAGGGCTGGCATATAGTAACTAAATTAATAAATATATACTTTATTATTATAATTCATATTATAAATATTATTACAATATGAATAAGCATTCAACTAATAATTTTTTTTATAATTATATATATATATATAATGCCCAACAATAAAACATATCCTATAAAAAATAAAAATTCACATAAGAAAACAAAAAAAGGAGGATTTTGGGGACGTAACAAAAATACTGATCCAAATGCTCCTCCAGCAAAACAAAAATCAGAGGGTTTTAATAAAGGTAGCGATTATTTGAATTATGCGAAAGGATCATTAAAAGCATCTCGTAGTGCAATGAATATGCCTCTTACTCTTGCTACTATGAATTATAAGTTAAATGCAATAATGGTTCATTTAGGCGTTAATTATAAATATAGTAATGGATATTCTGCTCGTAATTATACAATCAACAAGGTTGTTGGAGAAGCATCGAACGAAGGTAGAGGAGAATTAAAACCTAATGCCGTTAGAGGAAAAATAACCGGGTTTCAGTCCGCAGTTTATACCAAGGCAACTGAGTCAGATGCCTATGGAAAAATTAAAAAAAAAATGGATGATAGAAAGGCGAATCAAACTGCGAATCAAACTGCGAATCAAACTGCGAATCAAACTGCGAATCAAACTGCGAAACGACCTGTGAATCAAACTGCGAATCAAAATATTAAATACTAGATATAAAAACATTATCATTTCATGTTGTATTGCTATTGAATAATATATTCATATTTATCACCTCAGGTCTATTCAAATCAGTAGTAAATAATTTTTTAATATGATTATCATCACGGAATCGTACAGTATAGTCTTGCTGTATATTATTTCTACCAATTCTACCCATCGCTTGAATAATTTTATCTTGAGATAAATTTAAATCTTTACTTAGATAACCGTGACAAAACTGATAATTTGTTCCATATATATAATCACTTGACGCAATTATCATATATAATTTTTGTACATCCGCCATTCTTTTCATAATTTCTAGATATTGTGGATTGCAGTGATTTATGAAAACGCCAATACCCATCATTAATAAAACTTTCCACTTATCATCTACATTATGTAATAACATTATTTCGTTAACAGTTTTCTCGTCTATATTGCTGGTGTAAGAAGTAGACGTATTCATAGATGACGCCCATTTTTTCAAATGAGATGATTTATTAGGTACAAATAATTCATTTAGTGTTATACTTTTAATCAAACCCCTTAAATTATTTATTTCATTTGTTAACTTAGAGATAGACTTATTACCTGTGTCTTCATTCACCCGGTTATTCATTCTTATATCTTTAGTTGATTTATTCCTACCTTGTGGTGCTTTTTTATCAGTTATTTCATTCTTAATCACATTTTCAAATTTTTCTCTATTATACTCTAATTCATCTTCTAAAACGTGTAATTGTTCATTCAACTTATTATTATAGCTAATTCTATTAGATAAATCTTCCATTACTACGGAAGGAATATTTGCTTGTTGAATGCAAAATTTTGCTATTTTTTCTATTTCATTTGTAAGGAAAATTGTAGGTCCATCTGTTAAACTATAAGAATCTTTTGTTGTAATTAATATTCCTATATTTTTTTGATTTTCATTTGATGATGATTTATTTACAATTTGTTCACTTTGCAATCTAATAATTTCTTTACCATTCATATTACTTTTACTAGGAGTATCGTGTCCTAAACTCTGTGATTTACATAACTTATTTCCATTTTTATCTACGGTGTCATTTAATATAATTTTAGGACGTCTTGATATTTTAAAGTGTAGATAAATAGCACCCCAAAGACCTTGGAATATATTTTTTAGTGCTTTTAAGTAATACAATTTTATATTTTGCATAGTGATATCATCTAATGAATCAAAATAATTATTAATTCTATATCTTGACATTATATAATCATTTTCATTTACAAAAATGATAAAATCACAAACTTCTTTTAAATCAAAATAACGCATCAAAGTTAAATTATTTTCACAATGGTCCACAATTTTAATTATATCTTCATATTTTTCAGACATATAATGCGGTAGTTCTACAAATCCCGTCGAATTAATGATAGGTATAGATTTTTTACAATCATAACTATTTATCGTTTTAATTTCTGCGTTTGGAAATCTAGAACGGAAATCTGCAATGGTTTCTGTCAGTTCTTCGCATTTTGGTAATGTAGCTGAAGACAGTACCATATTTGGAATGATATTTTCACTCCATGTCTTTTTAATAATATCGTGAAACTCGTGTTTTTCATAATCAAGTGTAATAGTCGGTTCGTCCCAATAAGTAATTATCTTATCATCCATATAATTTCCTTGATCATCCATATTAAAAGACCTCATATAATACATCGCATATAAATATGATTTAATATCGCATATCATTATTTCCACGTTATCACCTACGCTATTATCTACCTTTCCAATACCCCCTGATTTTTTATTACGATTATATTCTTTTGCTGCAAAATAATGTAATCGTATATCAGACGCACTATTACAACCAAACGCAAAAGCCACCTTTTTATCAATCGATATCGCAGATTTTGCTAGAGCGAGGCCTACATGGCGTGCTGCGCATACGAAAATAATCTTAAATTTCTCTGAAAGCGCAAGCGGGGTAAGTGTTTTACCTGTACCTGTAGGAGCAATATATAATATTAATTTAGAATTCGGAGAATTTACATAGTTTATTATTTGTTTTTGGTGTTCATATAAAATTAAATCTGTAAATTTTAATAAATTTTTATTTTTTTCTATTAATTTATCCCCATTTTTTATCAAATCATTCATATTTATATGACTTTTAAACGCATTTATAATATCATTACAAAATGATATTACATGACTATTTAAAAGGTTAATAGAATTCTTTAATAATTTATCAACTGTAAAATAATGAAATACAAATTCTTCTGTATTATTTTTTTTAATATATTTAACTATTTTGGAAATATGATAAATAATGACATTTTCATACAAGTCTTTTTTATTTATAATATCTTCTATGCTATTTTTTTCAAGTCGTATTTTATCAGCTGAATTCAACTTTATAACAACCTTAATATCTTTTATAATATAATCAGGAAATAAGTCTATTACTTGTTTCTTTAATGCGTCACATCTGTCTTTACAATATTTTATATAAATAAAATCATTTATCTTTTCTGAAAAATCAATTTTCAAATAAGATAATATAGACAAATTATTATTTACACGAATATTAATATTATCACTTCCTTTCACTATCATGTTCAATATATGTTTTTCTTCATTCGATACCGGAGTCTCAATAGATTCCCACTCTGATTTAATTAATTTACGTTGATTAAAATCCATTATGTATTATAGTTATATTAATTATAACATGTTTTTATGTATCAATTTTATTTTATTTGTTTTTTATTTGTATTTTTTTTTGTATTATTATTTTATAAAAAAATGATACAAAAAAATGTTTTTAAAAACATTATAAATAATATGAAAAATATGAACAGTAACATTATCATTTCAATCGAGGGTAATATTGGATCAGGTAAATCCACGATCTTATCGTGTATTCAAAATATGTATCAAGGATACGACGATAAACAAATTATATTTTTAAAAGAACCGGTAGATGAATGGGAAAATATTACTGATGAAACAGGCTCTACTATATTAAAATTATTTTACGAAACTCCTGAAAAATATGCATTCTCTTTCCAAATGATGGCTTATATATCTCGACTCAATAATTTAAAACAAGCAATAGAAAAAAATAAAAACGCTATTATTATTACAGAGAGAAGTCTGTTTACAGATAGATATGTATTTGCTAAAATGTTATATGACGATAAAAAGATTCGACATGTAGATTATTCAATATATATGAAATGGTTTGATGCTTTTATTGAAGATTTTCCTGTAGATAAAGTTATTTATGTTAATTCTTCCCCAACTATATGTTGTCAGCGAATTAAAAAACGTTCACGAAACGGAGAATCAATAATTTCACTTGAATATTTACAAAACTGTCATAAGTATCATAATGATATGATGACTTATTACACGAGAGTAATGGATATAGATAATATTTATATATTTAATGGCGATATTGAAGAAAACGAACGCGAAGAACATATTCAAAATATGTTAAAATTTATAAAAAATTAACAAATTTTCGTTTTGTTTTCCGGCTGATCTGATAATAGTTCAATATATGTGTCTGTTTTCAACTTATTATCTTGTATTACTTCCATATTTTTTAATAAGTGATCAAATTGATTTTTATTCATATACGCATCCCCGCGTTTATAATCGGTTTTAAATATTTTTCCTATTTTTTCTCTCAATTTCTTTGTTTTTGATTTAGAATTGAACGCTTTATGTTTTAATTCTTGTAAATTAAAAAATACCGCTTCAATTTGTTCTTTGTTTCCTTTTACCAAACGACAAATCGTATCACCTGATTTATTTCTTTTAATTTCCTTTTTCATATTTTTTAAATTATCAGCAGCATCTTTATATGAAATCCCCAAATAATTACCATGATATTTTAAATCAGGTTTGCGTTTCTTCGTTTTAGATTTGAATGTACAAATTGTTTTTCTAGTTTGATTATCGCATAAATAAGAAATATTCTCCAATTTAGAATTATTATCATCAGGATGAAAAAATGTCTTATCTGTACTTTTGGGTATATTTGGCGGTAGTTTGGCAAATGGATCTCCGTTTGTAATATATCTATGAAATAATATTTTATTTTTTTTTATGAACGAGTTATATTTCTGTATTAACTCATAATTAAATACACGTGGAGATCCAAAGGTAATACAAATAATTGGTTTTTTAGTATTCAAATAATAAAGATAAGAAAAAATAGTCGCACACGCTCCTCCTAATGAGTGACCGGTTGTTATTACTGTTGGGGTTTTTTTTAAATTTTCACTCTTTAAAAAATTTATACATTCTAATATTGTATTGAATATTTCGTGAATAATTTTATAAATTCCAATTAAAACACCACCTTTTTTATTACAAATAACAGTAGGAGTTAAAGAGGATAACTTAGAATATGAAAGTGCACTTTTTACTGAATACGTACCACGAAATGATACTGTTATAGTATTCATCGTTTTATCTGCAGTAATAAACACTCCTGCGTAATTAGATGTTGAAATAGAAAAGAACATAAAATTATCATTTTTAACATACTCTTTTTTTTTCAAATATATTATTTTATTTACCATCTCATTACAGTTTTCAATTTGTTTAGTATCGATATGAAATAAATTTGTTAGCGAAACTGTTGGTATTTGTTTTATTTGCTCTAATATCAGTTTATTAGAAAAAATCTCACTATAGGATGCGTTAAACTCTCTAGGATTTAAATATGATAATCGCGAGTATATGCAAGATATATATGATATTAAAGGAATTGACATATATAAATATAAGATTATATTTATATATGTCAATGAAATTGCATACTATTTCACGAATTACAAATAACTTATTAAATATTGTAGTTAATTATGTAATAATTACATCAAAAAGACTAAATATTGACGAGTCTCATGCATTAAAGCATAGTATAGACGTATTTAACTATGCGAACAATATAGTAGAAAGTAAAATACAAACTAATCCTATTCTTAATAAACAACGCGACGTTATATCTGTTTCATCTTTATTACATGATATGTGTGATAGTAAATATATATTAAACGAACCAAGTGAGCTCAATAATATTGATAATATATTAATTCAACATATGAACGACAAAGATAGAATGGCAGTTTCTAATATTATTTCTACCATTTCTTATTCTAAAGTTAAAAAAAATGGTTATCCGAATCTTCATGAATACCAAGACGCCTATCATATCGTAAGAGAAGCAGATTTACTATCTGGATTTGATATTAATAGATGTATTATTTTTGGATTAAAAAAAGAAAACTTGGAATATACAGACGCAGTTAAACGAGCTATTGACCTTTACGATAGTCGTATGAGTAAATATATAGAAGATGATTTATTTATTTCGGAGTACGCAATTAAAAAAGCAAATGAACTGAATAATCAATCTAAATATGATATTTCTGTATTACAAAAATTAATATTCTAGTAGCTTTACATTTAATTTTTTGGATGGTTTAAATTTTAAGATATCTAATTGTTTTGATGTTGTACGGAAATCATCAGATCCATAAATATCTTGTAATAATAACCATTCAAATAATCCACCTTGGTATATATAAACATTTTTAAATTTCAATCCACATAATTGATTATATTTTTTCATTATATTTTCATCATCTGTATGCTTTCCATAAATAATTATATTTATATCATAGTTACATTTATTCATTAACTCGTTTATATATTCTTCTTCACTATCACCGCAAATACTGTTATATATAAGACAACCTTGTTCATTATTATTAAGGGTATTTATTAGTATAAATGAAGTTGGATTATTAATTGCATACTGAACATCTTCAAAATTGGTTTTTCTGATTGTTGACTGTAAATTACCCATTTTAAATATCAAATAAATATGTTTAAATAATATTTAATCAAAAGTTACTACTATTTCTATATCTTCTTTTTTTATACTTTTAGTCGCAGATACTGATAACTCTTCACGTTTTTTACGTGTTTTTGAATTATCCGAAGTATCTTTTCTTTTAGAAGTACTATTACGACTATTCATATCTTTTTCTATTGTCTCGTAATTTTCTTCTATATATTTAATTACTTCATTTTCAATTGCCCACTTAAAAAAATTCAATTGACCTATGGTTGTTTCAATAGAACTATCATTTTTATATGGTATACTGATACGTTCCCATCTACAAAATGGATCAAAACGCTTTTTACTATATGCTTTAAGTTTTAATTTATAATCAAAATAAACTTTGAATCGATGTATTCCACTAAGAGTATTTATATCATAAAGAGTATAGTATTTTTTAGCATAGTTTGTGGCAAACCAATCTACAATTCTTAATGAAATTTTAGAATCACCCGTGATTATTTGTAACATTTTATCGATATAATCTTCATTTTTATAAAATTCTAATAAGTTATTTAATAATAGTTGGTTTTGTGTACAATATTTGTTTGAATTCATATAATTACTTAATTTTAAGATTTATTTAAGTAATTATTATAATACATAATAAAAAATCCTCTAATACTAACGATATTTAGAAAATTTTATATCCATCTATTATATATATATGAACGAATTCATGGATAGTTATTTTGGACCTCTAGGAAAAGAGTGGTGTTTATATTTTTACGTACTATCGATATTCTTTTTTGTCGCGTATATTTTAGCAATTATTGGAGTGATTGGTGGATTTGTAATGAAACGTAAAAAAATAGATGCGTTATTTGTCGCTAATGGTATGGCTCTTATATTTAATACGCTACTTGCGTATTTTGTAAATAGACTTTTGAACACTATGTGTATTAACAGTACACACTAATTCTCTTTTTTGGAAACGGTATCAGTAGTATTTATGGGTTTTAAAAATTTATCTCTTACTTCTATATCATTCACATATGTATTATCAGTCATAAAAGGATTAAATCCGCACTGTTGTACCATATGACGACCAGATATTTTTTCATCCAATTCTTCTCGTTTATTTGATGTTTTAAAATCATCTGGAGAAAAATGTTGTACTTGATTCATTAAATCCCATGTATTCTCATCGTGATTTAATGAGCTATTAATTGCATTTTGTTGCATATTTAATTTAGACTGTTCATCTTGGATGGGTTCTTTAGATGGGTATCTTCTACGAGACTTTTCATATGGTATTCCAGTTGACCATTTCCACTCCATAATATTTTTATTTATTTTAATTAAAAATATTAAACTCGTATTATTTTTTTGGAAATAACCATTTATCTATAGTAGTTCTTACACAAAACAACCGATGTAAGAAAATACCAGATAAAAATAAAAAAAATAAAATGGTAAGGTAATTAAATTGGGGATAAACACGATTAATTAAATAAGCAGCTAAAAAGGTTAATATAACGTCTATAACAGAAATATTATATATACGTATAGAATGAATTCCTTTACCAACTTTCCCTAATATATTTTTATACTGACAAAACATATATAATAATATATTATTTATATATTTTATATATTTTACATTCAAATTAAGTTATCAAAATAAATCAATTTTTTATAATTATAAAATTCATAATATAGTTATATTATAATTATACCTTTTTTATAGATAGTTGTTTAGTAAATAAAAATTTTTCGTCATTTTGACACCTACGTTTCAAGTTACAATCTAAACAACTAATATAATAATTATTTTTATTATGTCCTTTATTATTATCTATTCTATCTATCGACCACTGTTTACCTTCTCTCGATGTATCATATAATATAAATATTTCGTCTGAACAATAATAACATTTTAACTCGGATGTTCTTAATGAAATTAATACATCTTCATATGTTAAAAACATAGTTGAATCGAATATTTTTTTCCCTATATCTTGTTGTTTATAACTATTTATTTTTTGATTAATTTGTTGTTTCATAATATTCCATACAGCTTTGTCATTTTCATATGTAATTGTATTCAATAATTTGAACTGTTCTTGAGACTTATAAAATTTTTCATCAAATGCCCAATTTAAACTTTGATTACGTTTTTTATTTTTATCACTTTTATATGTCGTTTTTTTTATCATATATCTATTATAGGTTCCTTCTATTTTGATTTTTTTGTTCTCTTCCATTAATAATATTAATATTATAAAAATAGAGTTAAACTTTATTCTTTATAATATATATATATAATGAATGAAATAAAACACGAAGAATGTATGGAATTAAAAAACATTAAATATAAAACTATGTTAATTAATGGTAAACCTATACCAGAAACCGTATCAAATGATAATATTTCTAGTCTAGATAAGTTTCTTGAAAATGAAAAAAAAAATAACGCAAACGAAAATTGGATCAAATTGAATAAAACTATACAATTAAAAAAAATTAGCGATTTTGTAGAAACCTATTCCGAAGAAAATAATTCTTCACCAGAAGAAAAGAATCTACTACATATTTTCTTAAAAGACGCAATAGATAAAAAGAAGTTGAAAAAAGTTAAAGATGTAATTTATGATAAAACTAACGAAAAAATTTTATCTATACCCGGGCTACAATTTAATAAACAAAATAAACATTTTACACTACGTAATTTAGATAAACGACAATCTACTGTGAAATCCCTGCCAAAAAAACTGAATGCTACGTTTAAAAATAAAGTTAAATCAGTTAATCCAGAAATATTGATTGAGGAATGAATAATATAATTATGATATAAACAATTATAATCATATTAATATATGTATCTACATGAATTACCTGAATTAATAGATGAACTAGAAACGATTAGTATTGATATTCCAGCCCCTATTTGGGAAGAGATAGATCCTATAGATTTTCAAGAAACATGTTTTCATATTTTAGATAGTTATATTGAAAATAATCCTACTCTTTTAAGCGAACCAACGTTTCGAGAAGATTTTTATGAAGACTTTATTGAATTATTATCTATTCAATTTGAAGATCAAATTTTAAATGATGATTTTTTTGAAGAAGATTTATTTTTAATCACAGAAGAAATATTTGAGATGTATTTGGAATCTTTTTCCTATATTCGTTCACATTTTGATTTTACTCCTATCGTTCAAAATAAAGATAATCTAGATGAACTAGAGCAAAAAATAGAATATTTAAGGGGAGTCCCGCAGCCTGTTCAAAGAACATCAGAATGGTACGAGAGAAGACATAATTTAATTACCGCAAGTAATGCGTATAAAGTGTTTGAAAAAGAAGGAGTTATGAATCAAATAATATATGAAAAATGTAAACCAATTATAATAGATGAAAACCCCAGACCCACCAACCTGAGTTCCCCTTTACACTGGGGACAAAAATATGAGCCATTATCTGTAATGATTTATGAATATTTATATAATACACAAGTAGAAGAGTTCGGTTGTATACCTCATAAAAATTATCCTTTTTTAGGAGCATCTCCCGACGGGATTGTTATAAAGAAAGATTCTGATAGATATGGTAGAATGTTAGAAATCAAGAATATAGTAAACCGTGAAATTACTGGTATTCCCAAAAAAGAATATTGGGTACAAATGCAGCTTCAAATGGAAGTATGTAATTTAGATTTATGTGATTTTCTAGAAACTAAATTTATTGAAATTCCAGATTATCAAAGTTTTATGAATGAATCCAAAGAACCTCATACACATGGTATCATATTATATTTTTCTAAAAATATGAAGCCATATTATATTTATAAGCCTTTTAATATTTCAAATGATAGTGTAGATGAATGGATTGAAGATACTATACAAAATAATTCTACTGATGAATGTATCTGGATACAAAATATTTATTGGAAATTAGAAAAAATGAGCTGTGTCTTAGTTGAGCGAAATAAGATTTGGTTTCAAAATAATATTTCTCAATTACAAAATGTATGGAATATTATTCTTCATGAGAGAAAAACTGGATATGATCATCGTGCTCCGAAAAAAATGATAAAATCTCAACAATCTACTCTTGATAAAGAATCTACTCCTGATAATTTTGTAAAACAACCACATAATAATTGCTTATTAAATATTATTAAAATAGATACCGAAAAACTTGAAATATAATTTACATGTTTAAGTTAGCTACAGGACTGCTAAAGTATCCTATGCGTGTACCACATTTACTTACAGGAGGTAATGGTGTTATATAATTTTTACCAATAAAATTTTTATTTTCTTTATAAAGTGCTCCACACATACTTGCAGGTGTACACGAACCATTACTTGGTCTTAATGGATAGCGAATATTATTCGTTATTTGAGCATAAGATCCTAGTGTGAAGGTTGGATACCACTTCCATATATCAGATGCACCGTTGTTTGATATACCATTTTTACCGGTAATAGGATATGTTTCTTGAACTAAAACCCGTGTTTGAGACTCAGGTATTTTACCGTCTGCTTGTTCTAAAGTATAATTTGAATAACCTTCTGTTTCATTATCTGAACTAATTGTATTATAATAACTATTAAATAAGATAACTAAAACACTCATTATGACTATTAAATACTTTTCCATTTATATATAAATTACATTAGAAAAATTTTAATAATAGTTAATTGAATAATTAAATATATTTAAAAATATCTCATATTTATTTGTATATGACAGATCGTGATGAAATGCATGTCAGAAAAAGAAATGGTGAATTAGTAACCGTAGCATTTGATAAAATATTACAACGTATTAAAAATGTTGGAACAGAAGTGAATATTCAAGTAAATTATTCTGCGTTAACTATGAAAGTAATCGACCAGTTATATGACGGAATTGAAACATCCAAAATAGATGAACTAATGGCTCAACAGTGTGCTTCTTTATCCACAGTACATTTTGATTATTCTACTCTCGCTTCAAGGATCTCTGTTTCTAATCATCAAAAAAATACTAGTTCCTCATTCTATAATGTAATGAATCGATTATATCATTTTCTCGATTTTAATGGTAATCATAAACCACTCATTTCATTTGACGTATGGAACTTTATTGAACAACATAAAGATATATTCGAAAATATGATCGATTATTCTAGAGATTATTTGATTGATTATTTTGGGTTTAAAACGCTCGAACGTGCATATTTATTTCGTATAAACAATATTATAATAGAAAGAATCCAACATATGTGGCTACGTGTCGCAATTGGTATTCATTTTACTGAAACAAATACTGAAAAATCAATTGCATATATTAAAGAAACATATGATCTCATGTCGCAAAAATATTACACGCATGCAACACCAACATTATTTAACGCTGGAACTCCAAGACCTCAGCTTTCTAGCTGTTTTTTAATTGCGATGGAAGATGATAGTTTAGATGGGATATATAATACATTAAAAGATACTGCACGTATTTCTAAATGGGCAGGCGGCATAGGTATGCATATTCATAATATTCGCGCAAAAGGAACCCATATACATGGAACAAATGGTTCTTCTAACGGAATTATACCAATGTTACGCGTTTTCAATAATACTGCCAGATATGTTGATCAAGGTGGCGGAAAACGTAATGGTTCTTTTGCTATTTATTTGGAACCATGGCATCCAGATATTGAAGATTTTCTAGAAATGAAAAAGAATCACGGAGATGAAGAAATGAAAGGCCGTGATTTATTTTACGCGCTTTGGATGAATGATCTCTTTATGGAAAGAGTAAAAGATAATGCCAATTGGACACTATTTTGTCCACATGAATGTCCTGGATTATCTGATAGTTACGGTAAAGAATTTGAAGAACTATATACAAAATATGAATCTGAACACCGAGGTAGAAAAAATATAAGTGCAAGACAATTATGGTTCAAAATTCTAGATGCGCAAATGGAAACAGGTGTACCTTATTTATTATATAAAGACGCTGCGAATTTGAAATCCAATCAACAAAATTTAGGAACTATCAAATCTAGTAATTTATGTTGTGAAATTATCGAATATTCAGATGCAAATGAAACTGCTGTTTGTAATCTTGCATCTATTGCGTTACCTTCATTTGTTAAAGACGGAGGTGTATTTGATTATGAGTTACTCCATAAAGCTACGAAAACTATCACCTTAAATTTGAATAAAGTAATTGATGTTAATTATTATCCAACTGACAAAACTAGACGCAGTAATTTAAAACATCGACCAATTGGTATTGGAATACAAGGATTAGCAGATACATTTGTATTAATGAATATCCCTTTTCATAGCGAGGATTCGAAAGAAGTCAACGCCAAGATTTTTGAAACAATTTATCACGCATCATTAGAAAAAAGTAATGAATTAGCAATAGAACGTTATGAGAAGATAAAACAATTATTCGAAGAAAATAAATCGCGTTTTGAATTACTCGAGATATCAAATGAATATGAATATAATCCCGTAAATAGTAATGAAGAAAATTTTACATATTGTGGAGCATACAGTTCCTTTATAGGATCACCTGCACATAAAGGTATTCTTCAATTTGATATGTGGGATACGAATCCTAATATGTATGATTGGTCCATACTAAAACAATCCATTCAAAAACACGGGTTACGAAATTCATTATTAGTAGCTCCTATGCCCACAGCAAGTACATCACAGATTTTAGGATTTAATGAATGTTTTGAACCGTTCACTAGTAATATTTATACTAGACGAACCCTCGCGGGGGAATTTATTGTTGTAAATAAATATTTGATGAAAGAGTTGATTGATTTAAAATTATGGAACGAGGATATTAAAAATAATATTGTTGCAAATAAAGGATCTATTCAACAATTAACCCATTTACCTGAATTCATTAGAGAAAAATTTAAGATTGTTTGGGAAATACCTATGAAACATTTGATTGATTTATCTGCAGACCGTGGCGCGTTTATTTGTCAAAGTCAAAGTTTGAATTTATGGATGGAAGATCCTACTTATAATCAAATGACATCGATGCATTTTTATTCTTGGAAAAAAGGTCTCAAAACGGGTATTTATTACTTAAGAAGAAAAGCAAAACATCAAGCACAACAATTTACAATCGAGCCAGAAAAACATAGTAATGAAGATGAAAGTGATGAAATTTGTGATATGTGCTCTTCTTAATTTATCATTATAATATATATAAATGTCTAATAAATTTGATTATAAAATAGAAGATTTATATCCAAAAAATGAAGACGATGCGTTTTGTGCAGAACCTCCACAAAAAAATCAACCTTTTTCTGGAGATATTAAAGTAGACGATATTTATTATGCTATTCGTAAACAAATGACAAATACTACTAATCACCCATCTGCGCCAAGATTAGAAGATATTTATAAAGATAAAAATAGAAATAAAACCGAAATAGATGAATCTGATAGTGTTATAACCGACACTGAAGAAATTTATAGTGAAGAAGATATCAATACTATTAATAAGTTTTTTTACTTATTGACTCTTTTAAGACAGTCAATTAATTCAAATGAAGAACCACTGTTGGATGAATATAAAAAAAAAAGAAGGTCTTGTTGGGACTATTTTTTTAATCGATGAAATCATATTATAACGTATTATGAATATAATAAGTTATATTAATTCTATATAAAATGGCGCAATATTTTCTAACTTACATATATCAGTATTTTCAGTTGTCATTATAAAACATCTTAACGTAATTAGTATATCATTTAATGAGTTATGTAAATTATTGGGTTTTTTATGGAATAGTTCTATATGTAATTCTTCTAGTGTAGGATATTTCAAATAATCACCCCTCTTATTTGTTCGTTTTATATTACATCGATCAATATTTGAATGCATCGTACAAGTTATATCTTCAAAAGTTGATATTTTTTCTAAAAACATCGAATATTGTTTATATATATCCTCTTGTTCACTATATTTATTCATAATTCTATATATTTCAGCCTTTATCATATTTATATCAAATTTTATATTATGACCTACTATTTTATCGGAGCTACATATAAAGTTTAATAATAATAACAGAACAGTCTCTATTTCACTTCCTTCTTCCAAAGATTTTTCTTTTGTAATATTATGAAATTTAATACTTTCTGGTGATATAATAACCGTTTCATTTACTTTGATAATACTATCGTATACTAAAGGTATGGTAGAGGTTTGTGTATCATAAACTAGAAAACTTAGTTGTACAATTGATGGCCATAAATGATAATTATCTTTTGTTACTGTTTTCTCTTTTGAAAGACCTGTAGTCTCTGTATCAAAAACTAAAATTTTCATTTTACTTATTATGTTATCTTTATTTTAAATTACTTTTTTATAGTTCTATTATTTCAGTTCTATTATTTCAGTTTTTTTTATATATCTGTAAATTGTTTACAGATTCCAAAGGTTCTACGATGCCATATAGTTATACCATGTTGAGTTATTCCATCTATATGCCGTTTTGCACCATATCCTTTATTTGAATTAATCCCGTATTTCTCATCTAATTCTGGATTCGATTCACATAATTCCGAAATAAATTGATCTCGGGCAACTTTAGCCAAAATAGATGCTGCTGCAATCGAGCTAAATTTATTATCCCCGCCTTCGACCAAAGTATAAGGAATATATTCTAATTGTTTTTTTCCTTCATTAAAGCGATGAATTGGTACAAAATAATTTCCGTCTATCAATAAATGAATTGAATTATACCTTATAGTATCACAATTTATACTTGGTTTTAACAATTTAGTATTTGTTATTTCTTTTATACATGAGTGCATCGCTTTTTGAGTTGCTTGTAAAATATTAATATCGTCTATTGTTTTTTCCGATTCATAACATACTGACCACGCAATTGCATTTTCTTTAATATAATTTGCGACTTCTTGAATCTTTTTTTTTGAATGAAATTTTTTACTATCTTTCATTTTACTATGATCGAATGAATCGTCTTTAGGTAAAATTACTGCCGCTGCAAATACAGGACCAAATAATGGACCTCGACCTGCCTCGTCAATTCCAATTTCTAATATATTGGCGTCGTCAAATTGAGATTTGTAAAGGAGTGATTTTACTGACTTATTCGGTTCCATATTAAATTAAAATATAATATAATTAATAATCTATTTCAATTATATTTTTAAACTTTTTAAACTTTTTTCACTATATAAAGTATATAATGAACTCAGACGTATTATTTATTTTTTTAATATTATTATTTGGATTATTAGTATGTTCTTTTTTAGGAAATATGTATCCGAAAGAAGGTATGAAATTAAACAATAATAGAAACCAAGATGATAATTCTGATGACAGTGATAGCGATGATGACGATTCAAGTATATCTAATAATTATGATAATTATAACCATTTTAGTAAAGAATCGTCTCCACTTTCAACCGGTAACACCTTTTATAGTGAAAGTGGAGGTACCGTTACAGTAGGCACCAATAACGACGGATCGCAGTCTTTAACCTTAACTTTAGCAAAGGGGGGTAATCCTATAACATTAAACCAATCCAAAGAAGGATATACTAATTATTCGAGTTCAAATGATGGAGCCATTAAATTTTACGGCCCTAATAATACATCTGCAACGGTTGTTAAAAAAAATGGACAAACCGCAATTAAAATAACTACTGATAATGACACTACTATATTTACCCAGCAAGGTAGTATTTCTAACACTAATAATAATTCACCTTCTAGATACTATGGTGCAACTGGTACATATGGCGGTCCAGTAAATCCACCTGGACCTGCTGGTGGCTCCGGTTCTGGATATAATCCACCTGGACCTGCTGGTGGCTCCGGTTCTGGATATAATCCACCTGGACCTGCTGGCGGATATGGTTCCGGTTCAGGATATAATCCACCTGGACCTGCTGGCGGATATGGT
>Ga0233434_1000330_pt1 | contig 55906 bp, 56 predicted proteins | sample SI_122_August201_4_FD_182738 | JGI IMG/M metagenome (GOLD analysis project Ga0233434, IMG submission 182738) | Seawater microbial communities from Saanich Inlet, British Columbia, Canada - SI_122_August2016_120_MG | ecosystem: Environmental > Aquatic > Marine > Inlet | place: Canada: British...
CGAGGAATTGGCAAGGCAATATCAGATGCACTAAAATCAATTGAAATTAATGTTTTTGCAGCTTCTAAAAATGATATAGATACATCAAATATAACAAGTGTTAAAAAATTTTTAGAAAAACATACTCAAACAGATATTTTAATTCTAAATACAGGCGGCCCTATACCAAAACAATTCTCAGATATTATAGAAGAGGATTGGAAATTATATCATAATCAATTATTTTTAGGATTTTGTACAATTTTACAGAATATCAAAATTAATGATGGTGGATATATTTTCTTAATTAGTTCAAATGTAATTAAAGAACCAAATATGAAATTAATAATTTCATCAGCATATAGAGCAGCTTTTAGTGAAGTTTTCAAAGTGTTAAGCAAAGATTATGCTCAAAATAATATTAGTTGTATTAACATTGCACCAGGTCCAATTAATACAGAACGAACTAAAGAATTAATTGAAAATGTGAAAGAATTTGAAAAATCTTTACCAATGAAAAGATTAGGAGAACCAGAAGAAATAGGGAATTTTGTGAAATCAATAATTGAAAATAATATAAAATATCTAACAGGTGTTACAATTAATTTTGATGGTGCAAATTCAAACTATATTTTTTAAGATTAAAAGAAATGATCGCCAGCAACAGATCCAGAAGAATGAAATACAAAATAATATCCTTGGATGTAAGGATTGTTAGATTTCAATGTAACCCAACCGTCTTCTTTTAAAAAATTTTTTAAATCATCATCTAAGGTTAATCTGAATTCAGAAAATGGTTTTAATTGAATTTTTTTAGAAATAGTTGTAGAATCTTTTTTTCGATAAAAATTTAATTCAACTTCTGCATACTTTGTGTAGTTCTTCCTTGGGGAAGAATTAACAATAGTTACGACTGAATTTTTAATAAAAACAGGAGCCCAATGAAATGAACCAGGCTTGGAATCAATATTTGGATTTCCAATTTTAGTATTAAAGCAAATGTTGCATGGAAGTTTAGATTTTGATTTCTCAATACCCACATTAAGTCCAAATTTTATCCTAGACGGAATTTTCGAGGTTAAAAAATTTGTAATTATATGTGCAGAAGAAACCAAGTTTTTATCAAGATTCAAATTATCAATTATTTTCTTAAAATCAATTTTAATTAATTTTGATTCTTCACTCTTTATTAACATAAAATTTTTCAATTTATGAATTTGATTTCCCATGCTATCAAAAAATTCTATTTGTAAATTAAAATCAGAAGGTGAAAAATTTGGATAAATTATTAAATCAGTGAAAAAATTATTTGTTAAGAATAATGGAATGTGTACAGAAGAATCATAAAAATCATCATTTGTTTTTGACCAAAAATCGTTTTCAGAATTACATGATGTGCAATCATAGTATGAATGTGTGAAACTTACTGATGGTAATGAATTTTGAATATTTCCCACTAGTAATCGAGGATAAAATCCTTCAAAATTATGACTAACTGAAATGGATCCAGAAGAGATTGTTAGAAAATTTTCAAGTTCAGATATATGTTCAGAAAGTTTAATGAATTTTGTTTCATATGGGTTAATGGCACCTAAATGGAATGAGCCCTTAAGTTTTTCAGATTTTGTATTTGTAATTACATAATCTACCACCCCATCTTTATTTTTTATTGGACCATTAACAAATGCCATAAATGAATTTAAATCAGAATTACAATAAATGTCAAAACCAGATTCTGGAACGTGGAATTGTTCATTTTCATTTAAATCTTCAAAATCATTATAGATTCTCTCTACAGTATGAACACACGAGCTAAAATCGCTACCAAAATATTCTAAAACTAATGCAGGATAAGGAAACACCATATCTCTTGTAGTATTAAATTCAACTTCTATTGAACCTAAAAAATTAGAAGTGATATTAACATCACTCAATAATGAATCTAATTCTATCGAAAAAGCTTGTGCAGAATTTATAGTTTGAATTTTTCTTAGCAGAATTATTCCATCTTTTGAACGTAAAGTAGTAATAATTCCAACTTCAGGAATATTTCTTTTTAGTAACCAATAACCCATGAATAATATACGTGAACTATAATTTTCATTTCTTACAACAGGGAAAATTCCAGAACTTCGAAGAATAGGTTTCCTCGAGGGTTCTGGAATTTCACCATACTCTAATCTAGATACAAGATGTTTGGAATAGCTTTTCAACTATTTAGTTTTAGTTTCATTGGTTAAAATAGATTATTATTTTTTGAATTCAACATTTGGTACATCAGGGTGACCAGCAATAGCAATTAATCCACCATCACGAAGTTGCTGTAATAATTGCATAACTTCTTTTTCAACTTGTTTTCTTTGTAAACCTGTTTGTTGAGCAAAAACTTCTACAAGTTCTGTTACTTTGCGTTGTCCGTTACATGATTTCCAAAAATCAACAATTGCCTGATTCACCATAAATCCTTGCTCATGCTCATTTGCCAAAACCATTGAACCGTCTTCTTGTTTGACTAATTTTCCAACACCTTGAGGTAATGCAGTTTCATAGTTAATTGGTGCAGGAGTGTTCATGGCAGCACCCATATTTTTAATTTTTAATTTTCCTTCTTCAGTCATTTTATCCATTGACCATGCAGGTTCCCATACAATATCTATTTTCACATTATTTACACCCGGAACTTTTTTGGCATATCTAGTTGCATCTTCAACCAAAGTTTCATGTAATGGACAACCCTGAGTAGTCATAGTCATTTTAATATTAACATCATTGTTTTCTGCAACATCAATTCCATAGATTAACCCCATCTCAACAATATTGAGTGGTACTTCAGGATCCATGCATTGTTTCAATGATTCTTCGATAGCTTGTGCAGAAACAGTGCTCATAATATAATGAACTAATTGAAAAACAATAAAAACTTTCTAATTATTAGCTTCAAATAATTTTGGGATTGATTCCTCATATGGGGCAGTAGCCACACCTTTTTCAGTAATTATTCCTGAAATTAGTTCAGGAGGAGTCATATCAAATGCAGGATTAATCACATTGATATCATCAGGTGCAGTCTTTTTCTCTCCAATTCCAGTAACTTCACTTCCTTTTCGCATTTCAATGATTACATGTTCAGATTTAGTTTTAAGATCAATTGTAGATAATGGCGCTGCAACATAAAATGGAATTCCATGTTGTTTTGCCATGGTTGCTACTTGATACGTTCCAATTTTATTAAATACATGTCCAGTTTTTACAATTCTATCAGCACCAACTACAACTTTATTCACCAAACCATTTGCCATTGAATATCCAACTGCAGTGTCTGGAATTAAACTAACATCAAATCCATCATGTTTTAATTCAAATGCAGTTAATCGTGAACCCTGTTGAATAGGTCTTGTTTCAGTAGCTATAACTTTGACATTTTTTCCACTTTCTCTAGTTGCACGAATAACACCTAATGCAGTGCCATATGCAACAGTTGCCAATGCACCAGCATTACAATGGGTCATTATGGTATCATTATCATCAAAAAGAATAGAACCATTTTTTCCCATAGTTTTATTTATTTCAATATCTTCATCAGCCATTTTTTTAGCAGTAGAAATTACTATTTCTTTAATTTGTTCAACTGTATCCCCTGTTTTTGCAACATTCATAATTTTTTCTAATCCCCATCCCAAGTTTACGGCAGTAGGTCTTGTTGCAAAGAGAATTTTTTTTGCTTTTTCTAAATCAGACAATAATTCATCTTTTGTAGTTGCGGTACTTTGTAATACGGCTAATGCTAAACCAAATGCACCAGATACTCCAATTGCAGGTGCTCCTCTCACCACAAGAGTGCTAATTGCATCTGCAACTTGATTAAAATCATCAAATTCTATAAAAACAAGTTCATTAGGTAATTTTGTTTGATCAATCATCACAACTTTGTTATTTTTCCATTCTACTGTTCGAAGAGATGGATGGATCTCTATTGAATTTTCCACAATTGTGATAATATATTGCCTTATTTTAACGAAATAATCCTTAAAATATTCTTTAAACATTATATTCCAAACAAATTGTCTGAACATCATTGATTACAAAATTTAATCTTGAAAATATCGATAAAAGTGGAATGTATAAAATTTACGATAAATGGCCAGAAATTTCAAGAAGTTCATATGAATTTGAATGGGGATCACTAAAATATGAAAATATAGATCATATTGTTTTTGCGGGTATGGGGGGTTCAGGATCTATTGGAGACATATTTTCCGCAATACTATCAAAAACAAAATTACATGTTTCAGTAGTGAAAGGATATATTTTACCAAAAACAGTTGACAAAAATTCTTTAGTAATTGTTACTAGTGTTTCAGGAAATACCATAGAGGCATTATCTATTTTAAATCAAGCAAAAGATTTAGATTGTAATTTGGTTGCATTTTCTTCTGGTGGAAAAATTGAGAAATTTTGTGAGTCAAATAATATAGAATATAGAAAAATCAAACAATTTGTTTCGCCTAGAGCATCTACAGTAAGTTTTGTTTATTCAATGTTAAAGATCCTAGAATCCATTCTTCCAATTGATAAAACAGAAATTATAGAATCTATTGAAAATTTAGAAAAAGTGAGTATTCAAATATCATCAAACAATCTAACCGATTCTAATCAAGCATTAAAATTAGCACAAGAAATTATTGAGATTCCTTTGATTTATTATCCATGGGGATTACAAGCAGCAGCTATAAGATTTAAAAATTCATTACAAGAAAATGCAAAAATGCATGCAATTGTAGAAGATGTAGTAGAAGCATCTCACAATGGTATAGTAGCATGGGAAAAAAAATCGGAGATCTTTCCAATATTATTACAAGGACAAAATGACAATACAAAAACAAAAGAAAGATGGGAAATTTTTAAAACATATTTTGATGACAATGAAATAAACTACGAAGAAATTGTATCTATTAAAGGCGGCATCATATCCAAATTAATTCATTTGATGTATTTATTGGATTATGTTTCAATTTACAAGGCAGTGTTATCTGAAATAGACCCAACTCCTGTGAAATCTATAGATTTTATTAAATCTAGACTAAAATAATGAAATTTAGTCTACAACTTTAAAAAGCCATTGTGGAAATCTGAAATATGAAAATAGCAATAGGAATTCCAGCTTTTAATGAAGAAGAAAACATAGCTGCTATTTTGATAAAGTTAAAAAAAATATCTCAACACATAATTGTATGTGATGATGGTTCAAATGACCTAACATCAGAAATTGCGAAACAATTAGGAGCCATTGTAGTTCGTCATGAAAAAAATTTAGGGTATGGAGCAGCCATAAAAACTATTTTTACCAAAGCTCAAGAAATTAATGCAGATATTTTGACAACATTTGATGCTGATGGGCAACATAGAATTGAAGATGTTGAAAAAGTGTTATCTCCAATTAAAAACAATGTTGCGGACATAGTAATTGGTTCTAGATTTTTGGACAATAACCAAAATATTCCAAAATATAGAAAAATTGGAATTAAAGCTATTACTAGATTAACAAACATTACAGGAGGAACAAAAATTACTGATTCTCAAAGTGGTTTCAGAGCATATAGTAAAAAAATTTTAGAAAATATAAAACCTACAGAGTCAGGTATGGGAATATCTACAGAAATTCTAATTAAAACGCAAAAAGCTGGTTATAAGATTACAGAAGTTCCAATTACAGTTCTATATGAAGGAGATACTTCAACCCATAATCCAATATCTCATGGATCATCGGTAATTTTTAGTACAATAAAATATGTAGCAATTGAACGTCCGCTTACTTTCTATGGAATTCCAGGAGTAATTTTTCTATGCATAGGTATTTTTTTTAGTGTATGGGCATTACAAATTTTTAGTCAAGAAAGAGAATTAGTTACAAATATTGTACTCGTTGGAGGAGGAGGAATTATTTTAGGAACCGTTTTAATGATTACTGCTACAATTCTTCATTCAATAATAAGTGTGGTACGTGAAAAGAGATAATTTTTAAAATTAATTTTTTTCTAAAAGGATTTTCCACCAAACACTAACAGACGAATCAAGATTTTCGTGTCTATCTGAATCAATATTTATAATTTTAAATTGTTCTGAAAGAATTGATTTTAAATCTTTTATAGGATAAAAATATCTAACAATACCTTTATGTTCATATGCATTATCACTAATTTTTTTTCCTGTTTTATAATATTTATCACCTTCCTTTTTAGTAGATAATAAAAATGAAGAATTTTTTTGCATTACTTTTGAGATGTTTTGAAGAATATTTGATAGAGTTTTAAGTTCAAAAAATTGTAAAGCTAGGTTAGAGTAAACAAAATCAAAGTGTTCGTCAGGAAATGTTAAAGGTTCTGTCACATTATGTTCAAAAACATTTAATTTATTCAAATTCATATTTTCTTTTACAGAAATTATGAACTTAATTGCATTAGATGAAATATCAAAAGCATGCACATCAAATCCCAAATGAGAAAAATATATTGCATCTCTTCCTTGACCACATCCAACTTCAAGAATTTTTTGAGTATTTTTTTCTTGAAAAAGCTTTTCAGCTAATTTAGCTAATTTGGTAGGACCTTCACCAAAATAATTTTTCTTGGCATATAATGTATTCCAATAATCCAAGTATTCATTTTTAGACATGTTAATTATTTACTGCCAATTCTTTCAATTTTAATCTTAATTTTGTTGCTGTTTTTGCTTTAATATCAATCAAATTATCAAGTTCATTAGGATCATTCTGAAGATCATATAGTTCTTCAGTTCCATCATGAATATTTAATATGAATTTCCAACCATCTGTTCGTACAGCCCAAACATTCGGCTCTTTTGGAGGTTTCCCAGAATCCAAAGGATTTCCAGATTGCGAAAAAGCAATTCTAGGTGTTGTGTCTCCGTTTAAAATAGGAATGAGGCTTTGTCCATCAAATTTCTCATAATTTGGATCTGTTGGAATCTTAAGAATATCCAAAATTGTAGGAAGTATGTCAATAGAACGAACTTGATTTTTAATGAATTTTGTAGACAACGATTTATGAAAAAATAAAGAAGTTGCATTAAGAGTATAGTCATAACAAAATACACCATAAGCTCGTTCACCTAATTTTTCTCCAATACTAATACCATGATCTGAAATCACAACAATCAAAGTATCATCAGTTAAGCATAATTTTTCACATTCTGTGATTACAGTTTCCAAATATTTATCAGCATTTTTAAATAATGTATCATAAAATTTTGCATTTTCATTTTTATTTGAAAAATATTCTTTGCTAAAATTATCATATTTTTTTAAAACTTGTTGCATTATTCCAGTGTGAATATTACTATAATGTAAATAAAGAAAAAATTTTTTGCCATCACTTTTTAATTTTTCAGCATTTGACAATAATAATAAATGTCTTTGTGTTAAATCATCATTTACTTCATCATGTATTGTCAATTCATCAAATCCATCTTTTGGAAGAATTAATTTATTTATAGAATCGCCTATTGTTGTATACTCTGTATCGTGTAAATATTTAACAAGGGTTTTGTATTGATTTTTTTTGAAATTTGAAGTTGACCAATAACTATCAACCCCAGATTTGTTTCCATAAGTACCACTAAAAATTGCATGCATAGCACCAATGGTATAAGGTGCATAGGTAATTGTTTTAGAGAAAAATGCACTTTTATCAATTAGTTTTTTGTAGAAATTTCCATGAATTATTCGATCTACTCTTGCTCCATCGATTGTGATAAATATTAAATTCAATATTATGTGCCGTTTTGTGAAGTATTTAGTCTTATTTTACAGTAATATTAGAATGAGTTCATAGTTTCATTACTCATGGGTTACGCATAAAAAAACTATTTGTGGGATTTGGAAATATCTTCATTAATTATTGATAGAATTATTTCATGCATTTTTTCTGCAATAATTTTATTTCCTTTATCCCCCACATGACCAGAGTCATGGAAGATTGTATCATTTTGTCCATCAAATGCATTTCGCAGATCAAATACTTTGGTACATACATTATTCATTTCATCAAGTTTTTGACCATATTTTTCATAATTAGGAATTAAATTTTCATGATCGTATTTTTTATAATAAATTTTTTCTTCTAAAGTAAGTATTTTTTCACCTGTACCTACCAAAGGTTGCAATGTAACAACTACATCAAAATTATTTTTAGATCCTAATTCACATATATCCATCCATCTTGTTTTCCATAATTCTGCTTTTTCATCAATACCATTTTCATTAAAATTCCTAGACTCAGTCATAGAGAATTTATAATTATTATATATTTTTAAAAAAAGCCCGGGAGATTTAATAAAATCATTTTTAATAATTAATTTACGTAAAATAATGGTCTGTAAATTATAATCTGCACTATCTTCATGCATAACTGAGAGTTCCCTAGTAACATCATTCCATCCATCATAAATTATTAAAAGATCGGGGGAATAATTTATCAAACTATTTTTAATAAAATTTACTTCTGTAAATGAAAATGCCCCACCTATTCCTGCATTAATTACTTCAACGTTTTTGGGTAAATTGGAATTATCAAGAAAATGTTGTAATGCCCCCGTAATTGTTGTGTCATCAGATGTTGCAGTATTTCCCATTACTGTAGAACCACCCACTACAATAATTCTATACGTATTATCTGGTTTAATTTTAGTTATTTCATCCCCTCGAAATCCATTAGAATTAATATTCATTAGATACAAATTCTGATTTTCAACATTTCTAAGTGGTGAATTTTTAAATTTAATATTATCAGTATCGAGACAAATTTTTCTTTTTAGATCATCATCTACAATTGCAAAAACTTCACTATCAATAAATTTACAGCTAGGATTATAAAAATTATAAATTTGTATACTTGTTTCAAATATAAAAAAAAGTAATAAAAGAAACATTAAACCAAATAATGTTTGTTTCTTATAAGATATTTGAACAGACATTTTATTTTTTCACCAAATTATTCCCCATCACAATATAATCCATGTCTGTTTTTACAATCATAGAGTGAGCTTGTTCGGGAGTATTGACTATAGGTTCTCCCATGACATTCATAGATGTATTAATTATTACAGGAACTCCTGTGATTTTATAAAATTCATTTATCAAATTATAGTATAATTCATTTGTATTTCTAGACACTGTTTGAAGTCGTCCAGTACCATCCACATGAGTTACTGCTGGAATATCTTTTGGTTTTTTGACATGGGCCACCATTAACATGTAGGGACTAGGTTCATTCATATCAAAATATTCTGAAGCATATTCTTCTAGAATAGACGGAGCAAATGGTCTAAATGACTCACGATGTTTGATTTTAGCATTAAGAATATCCTTCATATCTGCACGTCTAGGATCAGCTAGAATACTTCTGTTTCCGAGTGCACGTGGACCCCATTCCATCTTATCTTGATACCAACCTACAACATTTCCATCAGCAATTAATTGTGCAGTTTTTACCAACAAAAGTTCTCTATCAAATGATTCATAGGGTATATTTTTTGAATCAAGGAATTTTGTTATCTCTGTATCACTAAATGATGGCCCAACATACACATTTTCATGAATTAATTGTGTATTATCTTTAGAAATATTTTTAGAATTTTTATGATAAATATAATACAGGTATTGTGCAGCCCCTACTGCACTTCCTGCATCACCAGGTGATGGTGGAATATGAACATTTTCAAATGGTCCTTCTTTTAAAATCTTATAATTTGCAACTCCATTTAGTGCAACACCACCACCAATGCAAATATTTTTCATCTTTGTTTTATCATAAATGTGATGAACCATCTTCATAATTACATCTTCTAAAACTTTTTGCGCACTAGCTCCAATGTCAAAATGAATTTGTAAAGTTTTTTCATCTTTTGTTTTAGGGGAAATTCCAAATAACTCTGAAAATTTCTTATTTGTCATTACTTTGTCATAAGTAAATGAAAAATACTTCATATTCAAATTAATGCTCCCATCTTCTTTTACATCAATTAGATTATCTAGAATTAGATCATAATATTTTGGTTTACCATATGAGGAAAGTCCCATCAATTTGTATTCCCCTTCATTCACTTTGAATCCTAAAAAATATGTAAATGCTGAATAAAATAGTCCTAGTGAATGAGGCCAACGAAGATCATTTGTAATTTTAATTGAATCATTCTTAGCATAACCAAATGATGTAGTACTCCATTCTCCAACACCATCAATTGTGAGTATTGCTGATTCTTCAAATGGTGATGTGTAAAAAGCATGTGCTGCATGTGACATGTGATGTTCAGGAAATATTATTTCACCTTTGAATCCATTTAATGATTTTTTAATGTCATTTTTAATCCATAGTCTTTTGTGAAGCCACTTTGGAATTACATCTAAAAAACTATGCAATCCCCTAGGGGCCACTGCAATGTAGTTATCAAGCAATCTTTCAAATTTCAAAACTGGTTTATCATAAAATGCAACTGAGTTAATCTGATCTGGTGTAATTTTTGCATCTTCTAAACACCACTGTATGGCCTGTTTTGGAAAGGAATCATCAAATTTTCCTTGTAAATCTCTCTTCTTCTACTGCAGCAATTACATGCCCATCTTTGAGTAATGCCGCTGCTGAATCATGATAATAACAAGATATTCCAAGATTGTACATCAGTATTGTTTCCTAATTCTATGGGATTTAGTTTGTTCAACATCCAACCAGTAAGAATCATTTTGTTTTTTTAATCGTAGTAAATCAATTTGTAATAATTTAAAGAATATTCCATAAATTGAAATCACAGTATAAAATGATATTCCAAGAAATATTTTTGTATTTATAACAGCAAAAATATCTAAGAATTTTGATATTTTTTTAGCAAAAATTTGGGTAATGATCAGAACAGATGCCAAAAATGCAATTAAAACTTCTATCGAAAATATTCCAGTAGATGAGGTAATAATGAAAAACCAAAATGATAATCCGGCAGATACAGCAAGGGATTTGAATCTAGGAGATGATGCATCCATGTTAAATCGGATAGATAAATGTCACTAGGCCAGATTGTGCAAGAGCTGTTACTCCAATTAATGCAATTAATAAAATGATAATTGGAAACATGTGGAATTTTCTTTTATGAACGTATAGTTCAAAGATCTCTTTAATTGTAGATAATCGTGACAATGCCTATCCTTTAATTTTTAGCATTTTTTCATTATAAAAATTATCATATTATTTTTACACATACTGTAGTTTGCCCATTAAAAGTAACATACTCAAATTTTTTGTTTGTTTTTAATAAGAATTCATTAAATGCTTTAAACTCATGATTTTTCCAATTAGGATAATTCCAATATTCATCAAAAATAATATACGTTCCAGAGACTATTCTGTCAGATAATAAATCTAATACATATTTTGTAGGTTCGTAAAGATCACAATCAACATGTAATAATGAAATATTATCTTTATGATTTTTAAGAAAACCACTTAGTGTATCTTCAAACAAACCTTTAATGAGATTAACATTATGTTCAACTTTTGGTTGTTTACCTTTGAGAGAGAAAGATGCCTTATCACATGTAAACCATTCAGATGGTAATCCCTCAAACGAATCAAATCCATAAACTATTTTTTTAGGTAATAATTTTGCTATTTGATTAACAGAATCACCATTTGCCACACCAAACTCCAGAATCAATCCATTATCATTCAAATGTTTTGTCACTTTATCAAAAAATTTCTTATTTTCTAAAATCATTAGTTTAGGGGTTATGTTGTTGTCTTTGACATATTGTAAAGTTTCTTGAGTAGCATCAACACGTATTTGGTAAACAATATCAAAATCTTTTGAAGTTATCAAATTAACAGCGTAATGGATAATTCTAATAAGAAATTTTTCTAACAACAATAACCAACAATTCTCAAGATAAATTATAATTTAAACATAGATAATGGAATTATATGAATTCCGGATTTTACAATTAAAAATAAACAATTCTGATCAGGAATTAAATAAATGTAATTAAACATAACCTAGTTTACGCAATTCATTCTCAATTTCTTCAGAATTTAATTCATCATTATTATTCAAAATATCTTCAGAATCTTTTATGATTCCAGAAAGAATATTTTCAAAAGTAATGATTTTGTCAGTATTTGATGATGCTATGTTAAAATTCTCATAAGGATCATTTTTCAAGTCGTAAAGATGTATTCTATTTTTTGGGTTATCTTTGTCCCGAAAATATTTGTATTCAGATGTCCTTATTCCTATTACATCGTTGGATTCACTTAAAACAAGAGGATTACTTTCAATATATGCAATTTTTTCATCTTCATCCATACCATTCATTAGATTAATCAAACTTGTACCATCAATTTTCTGTGGAATCTTGATTTGCATCAGATCAAATAAGGTAGGGAATATATCTACAATTCTTACCTGTTGAGAAATTTTTTTTCCTTTGGGAATATTTTTTCCAATTAAAAGTAAAGGAACTTTAATTTTTTCATCAAAAAGAAAATGATCCTCATCTGCTCTACCAGACATTAATGCTCTCATTTCATGTGGTTTTAATTCAAGATCTTTAAGAATATGATATTTTTTCTGTTTGTCAATTTTTTCTCTAACAAAAAAGATCTTATTCTTTAAAGGATGAAGGAATTTTGGTATTTTTTTCCCTATTTTTGAAGAAATCATTTCTGAATTTACATCGACATTAGTATCAATTTGTTTCCCATTTCGTGTAACAGATTTAATGTAAGAACCATGATCTGCAGTAATAATGAATAAAGTTTTAGAAAAATCAAGAGATTTAGATATTTTATCTATCCATGGATCAATTTCAGAAATTTTACGTTCATAATAATTTTCCCCATATTCATCACTATCAAATTTTTTTTCAATATTGATAGGAGGATGTAAATCCATAGAGTGTATTAAAAAAAACCAAGGTTCTTCAAGTCCATTTTTTAATTGTTCTATGATTTTTTGGCCAAGACCATTTGTTAAACCCATGTAAAAATCATAAAAATTATCATTATTTTCAAACTTCGGAAACAATCCAACAGTTTCAGATAATTTTGGAAGATATGAGTAAAAATTATAATCTTTTTTTTGTAATATATCAAAAAAAGTGTCAGTGTTAGAAGACAAACGGTTAAATTTTGAAGATCTAATTCCTGTTTTAAAGGGAAATTTTCCTGTGAAAATACTTGACCAAGATAAAATTGTTCCATCTGCAGAACTTATTGTGTTAGAAAAATAAGAACCATTTTTGATTATATTCTGAATGGCAGGATTTTTGATATTTTTAGTATCACCAAAAAATTTATCAGAGCGAAAAGAGTCTATTATAAGAAATACGATATTAGTTTTTTCCATCTCTCAAAATTCTGTTAAAATTGAATCATATTCATACTAATACCTGTCTTAATTTTTGCATGGCAGGTTTTTCTGATTCACATATTCGTTTTTTACCATCACCTAGAATTTTATCAATTCCTCGTATGTCTCGAACTAATCTAAACAATCCTTCAGGTTCCAAAGAAGCAGCCTGATCGGATCCATACATAGTACGATCTAATGTAATATGTCTTTCAATAGTAGTAGCACCTAAAACTACAGCAGGAACACATACGTTATAAGATCCAACTTCATGGCCACTATATCCCACATTACACTTGAATTTTTTCTTCAGTGTCTGAATCGTCAAAAGATTTGCTTCTTCATCATGCATAGGATATGCACTGTGACTATGCATTAACTCAAAAGAACATTTGTATTTTCTAAAAATTTTTACTGCATTTGAAATTTGTTTTATTGTACTCATACCTGTAGAAATAAAAGTGTGTTTTTTCTCTTTAGCAATTTCAACAAGTAATTTATCATGAACTAACATAGCTGATGCAACTTTGTTAAATTTTGTTTTGAATTTTCTCATTTTAATTTGACTTTCAACATCCCAACAAGATACAAACCATTTGATTTTTTTAATTTTACAGTATTTGTTAATCGATTCATAATCTTTAAATGAAAATTCTAAACCAAATTTTTGTTCTCGAGTTGTTTTTCCCCAAGGGCTTATTCTAGGAGAGTCTAAAATTTCTTCAGAATAGACTTTATCAACTGTACGCTTTTGGAATTTAACAGCATCACACCCAGCAGAAACAGCAACATCAATTAATTTTTTGGCAATTTTAATATCACCATTATGATTAATTCCTATTTCTGCAATAACAAAAACCATTAAAACAATTATCCAATCTAGATGTATTAAAGTTGTCTTTTATGTTAGAGAAAAATTTATGATTACCAAGCTGTCCAACCTCCATCAATAACAAAATTTGACCCTGTAACATATGAAGAATTTTCTGAACAAAGATATTCTATAATTCCATTTAATTCATTTTTTTTCATCATTCTTTTAAGAGGAGTATGTTTTGAGTATTTTTTCTTAAAAGAATCAGATTGATCAAGTTCTACACCTCCAGGAGATATACAATTTACACGCATATTTGGAGCCAAGTGAGTAGAAAGAAATTTTGTTAAATTAATAACACCTGCTTTTGAAACTGAATAGCCAATATGTTTGTGTGCGCCATTATACATGTCAGGTCGAGCAGATACAATACCAGTTGAAGCAGAAAAATTTACAATACTGCCTTTTTTATTATTTCGTGCAAATTCACGACAAACTGAGAATAAACTAGTTAAATTTACAGTCATAAAATCAGAGAAAGATTCTAAAGAAAAATCAAAAATGGTTTGTTTTTTTCTTTTGTTATCTACATGATCATTTAGGGCAAAACAATTTACTAAAGAATTTGCTTTATTTTTGTAAAACCATTTTTTGACAAAATCTTCATCTGTAAGATCATGACCAAGTTGCAAATCAAGTTTTAAAATTGTATGATTTTTTTTAAGAAAATTACAAATTTGGGTACCTATAAGACCTTCAGAGCCGGTAACAATGATATTCATTTTACTCAGTAAGAATTTAGAAGGTTTATGAATATTTGCCTAAATAATTTTTTACAAAATTGAAGTATTTGATACAAGTAATTTTTGGCTTTATTTTTTGATGTATATCTTCTCTTGCACCTTGAATTATTAGATCTCCAGTATAATTAATTTCATTTAAACTTGAAAAAAATACATCAAAATTGGTATCACCAGTACCAAGTGGTACAGTGATTCCTCCGGCAAATCTATCTTTAATATGAATATTAATTATCCAAGGTTGTAAAGTTTCAAGTTCATTTTTAATGTCAAATTTATTTGCAGTACTGTTTCCAACATCATAATTAGCTTTTACCTCATTATTATCAAAATTCTTTAACAATTTTTTAAAATCATTTGATGATAAATCAGTCTCTAAAGCAATATGAACATTTAAAGAATTTGCTAAAGGTAAAATTTTTGATAGATTATTACAAAATTGTGTTTTTTCTTCATCAGTTTTCAATGAAGAAGAATCGACTAGAGGTATTTCAATTATTGGGATTTTAAGTTTATTACACTGTAGGATAAGTTTCTCAAGAATTTTGAAATGAGTTTCAATGATTTGAGAATTCTCTCTAAAAAGAAGTTTCTTCATAAAAATATCAGCACAAACAGAATTTATTTTTATATTGAATTTTTTAGATAAATCTAAAATTTCTTCAGCATTATTTGTGAATATAGGATTAGAAGTATCATCAAAAACCCATTCAATGCAATTAAATCCAATTTTTTGTGCCAATTCAAATTCATTTTTCCAAGAATTTGTAGGAAATGCCTGGATTTGATTTTCAACAGGTTTTGAAAGTCTACCTTGCATAATCCCAATTTTTACATTCAATTTCGTTAATAATCGCTGAATGTTGAAATATTAGAATATTTAGCAAGAATTACAACATGAAGAAATTAATTTTGGATAAATGTAAAAAAATTAGAATAATCTTAACAGATGTAGATGGAGTATTAACAGATGGAGGGATGTATTATACAGAAAAAGGAGATATTATGAAAAAATTTCATGTAAGAGATGGAATGGGCGTTACATTAATGAAAAAACTAGACATACACACCATTATCATAACAAAGGAAAAAACGCCCATGGTAAAACAATGGTCTAGAAAAATGAAAATTGAAAAATTGTATGATGGAATTACTCAAAAAGAGAAAATGTTAAAGAAAATCTGTGAAAAATATAATGTAAATTCAGAAACTGTAGCATACATAGGTGACGATATAAACGATATTAAATTATTAGAGCAGGTAGGATTTTCAATTTGTCCAAATGATGCAATAAAAGATGTCAAAAAAAAATGTAATTATGTTTGTAATGCAAAAGGTGGTGAAGGTGTATTAAGAGAAATTGTGGATATGATTATTTCTTCAAAATAAGTGATTTAAATGAGTAAACAAACAAAAATAAAAAATTTCGAAATTCAAATAAGAAAAAGATTTGAAGATAGTAGTAGAATTATTGAGAAATCACAAAATCTAACGTTAAAAATCAATAAAACGGTAAACATGATTTTAGATAGTTTAGAAAAAGATGGAAAGATCATAATTTTTGGAAATGGTGGAAGTGCAGCTGATGCACAACACATGTCAGCAGAATTTATTGGTAGATATCTTTTAGAACGAAAAAGTATTCCATCCATATCATTAACAACAGATACTTCAATATTGACAAGTATTGGAAATGATTACAAATTTGAAGATATTTTTTCAAGACAGTGTGAAGCAATAGTAAATAAAAATGATATAATTATTGCAATTTCAACTAGTGGTAATTCTCCAAATGTTGTAAAAGGAGTAAAAACATGCATTAAGAAAGGTTGCAAAATAATTGCTCTTACCGGAAAAGATGGTGGTAAATTGAAAAACATATGTGAAGTTTTGTTAAATATTCCGTCAAAAGAAACGCCTAGAATTCAGGAAGGACATAGAACGGTTATTCATATTATTTGTGAATTAGTAGAGAAAGAAATTTGACGAAAAATATTGTTGCGATAATTTTAGCAAGAGGAGGCTCCAAAGGAATCCCAAAAAAAAATATGAAAAAAATTTGTGGTAAACCTTTGGTAAGTTGGACCATAGAACATGCAATACAAACAAAAGAAATTTCAAGTGTATGGTTAAGTTCTGATAGTGAACAAATTTTAAAAATTGGGGAGAACTACAAAATTAATTTGATCAAAAGACCAAAAAGTCTTTCTGATGATTCATCCAGTTCTGTTTCAGGTTGGATTCATGCAATTAATTTAATAGAAAAAAATGAAAATATAGATACTGTTGTTGCATTACAACCCACATCCCCACTAAGAGAATCTACAGATATAAAAAATGGATTGAAAAAATTTGAAAAAAGTCAATATGATTCAATGTTTTCTGGTGCAGAGATTGGAGATTTTTTTATTTGGGAAGAACAAAAACAGTCACTTAAGAGTTTGAATTATAATTATAAAAATAGAACAAGAAGACAGAAAATTAAACCACAATATGTTGAAAATGGTTCATTCTATATTTTTACTCCAAAAATTATTAAAAAATTTAATAATCAACTAGGTGGGAATATTGGTGTTAGTTTAATGGAATTTTGGAAAAGTTTTGAAATTGATGATAAAAACGATATAGAATTTTGTGAAACTTTAATGAAACATTATTTATTAAAATAAAGAGAGAAAATGACAGAAAATTCAGAACGCGTTGTATATGTAAATGGTGAATTTGTACCTGAAAAAGAAGCAAAAATTTCCATTTATGACTCTGCATTAATGTTTGGTGACATGGTTTTTGAAATGACACGTTCATTTAACAAAAAACAATTTAAACTAAAAGAGCACATTGATAGATTATATTCATCAATAGAACATGTTGAGATTCCATTTAGCCTAAAAAAAGAAGAATTAATTGAACTATGCAATAGAACTATTGAAAAAAATGAACCAAGTTTTTCAAAACATGATGAACACAGACTAGTGATAAATGTAAGTCGAGGTCCATTAGGCATTTATGCAGATGTGTTTGGAGGAAAACTAGAACCCACCATAATCATTGCAGACTTTCCATTAAAATGGACTGTGCAAGGAATGGGTAGTTTGTTTGATGAAGGTATCAATGCAGTAATAACTAAACAAAGAGCTGTACCTGCAGAATTAATCGATCCTAAAGTAAAAAATCGTAGCAGATTACATTACATGAAAGCTGTTCTGGAAGTTTCAAAATTACCTGGAAAAAATAATTGGGCGTTATTATTAGATCCAGATGGTTTTGTAGCTGAAGGTTCAGGAGATAATTTTTTTATAATAAAAGATGGTATTTTGCTAACACCTGAACCCAGAAACATTTTACTTGGAATTAGTAGAAAATATGTTTTTGAGTTAGCTGAACAACTAGGAATCAAGTATAAAGAAGAAAATTTACTTCCAAAAGATGTAGAAAATGCTGATGAAGCTTTTATGACAGCTACTCCATTTTGTATGTTACCAGTAACAAAACTAAATGGTAATAATATTGGGGATGGAAAGAGAGGAAAAATATTTAATTTGATTTTAAAAAAATGGAGTAATAATGTAGGAGTAAATATAGAAGAACAAATCAAAATATTCAATAAAGAAACATCAAAAAATGAACTTAAAGGACCTACACCATATCAATTTAAAACAAAACAATAATAGGGAAAAATATGGAATTAGAATTAAAAGATAAAGTAGTATTAGTGACTGGTTCAAGTAGAGGAATAGGAAAATCAATTTTAGAATCTTTTCAAAAAGAGAATTGCACAGTAATTGGTAATTCTAGACATGGATTAAAAATAGATAATATATCAAAACAGAAAAATTTTGATTATTTTGTTGCAGATATGACCAAGAAAGAAGATTGTCAAAAACTTTCAGAATATATTAAAAAAAAATATGGTAAATTAGATATTTTGATATGTAATGTAGGTAATGGAAATTTACCAAAAAATAAAACAAATGAATTTCAAATGATGTTAGAAAAAAACTTTTTTTCTTCATTGAATATTATTTTTTCATTAAAAAAAATGTTAGAAAAATCAAAAGGAAGTATAGTGTGTATTTCATCAATTGCAGGAATAGAAAGTACTCAAGCTCCAATTAGTTATGGAACTGCAAAAGCTGCATTGAATTTTTTTGTCAAGGGTATTTCTAAAGAATTTGGAAATAAAGGAATTAGAATAAATGCAGTTGCACCAGGAAATATAATTTTTAAAGATTCAGTATGGGAAAAGAAGATCTCAGAAAATTCAACACAAGTGAAAAAAATGTTAAAAAAGGAAGTTGCAATGAAAAGATTTGGAAACCCAGAAGAAATTTCTAATATTGTTTTATTTTTAGCATCGCCTCTTGCATCATTTATGACGGGAAGTGTCATAGTAAGTGATGGTGGACAAGTGAAATCATAATCTTGAATATAATAAACTGTTAATAGAATAATTTTTAATAATTTGAAATCAGGGTTTATGGATTTCCACCAGACCATCCATTTTCTGGAGTCCATTCTTCAAGTGTGATTTGGAGTGCTTTTCTTTCTACATTTTCGGATATGTGTCTAGTTCCATGTGCAGCTTTAGGACCATCATGAAATAGTGCCATTGAATTATCAAGATTATATGGTTCAAAAATTATTGTGGATTCATCAAGATCAGTTGATATGAAAGTTCCACCAGCTTGTCCTTTTTTCCATCCCTTTGAAAAATAAAACATCATAACTAACGTGTTTGGTCCAACATTGTGAATATGGGGTAATTGAAAACCCCCTTGTCTATAACCTAGAAAATGAAATTGTCGTAATTTATTTACCTGTGTTCCTGAATACTTCCTAAAATTTTCAATAAATTCATCAGATTCAGCGTATCTTTTTAGTTTGTTCCATTCCTCATTTAGAGCAGGATCGTTTCCTGAATCAACAACTTGTTTTGGAGGTGTATTTCCCCATCTTCGGAGTAATTGGGATTTTGACCAATCTGAACCATCTTCAAAAGTATCAAGATCGGGATATGATTCATAAAGTTTGTTGTAAAAATTTGTCTCAAAAATATTTTCCATAAATCCAAATTTGAAAGGTTGATTTTTTTGAAAATCATCAGATTTAGAAAATACATTTTTCCAATTAATAATATCTGAGAAATCTTCCAATGTTTTAGTTCCTTAATTTTTTCTCAGATGAAATAATTTTATGATTCATTTTTAGTAATATCCCTTGTAAAATCAATTTATACCATTTAACTATTAGAGGTTGAAGAATTCTGTACTTCAATGAAATTTTAAGTGATATTTTTACATCAATTTTGGTTCCAATTTTATCAGGAAAGAAATTAATGTCAATTATAGAACCTTTTGCGGGGCCTGTAATAATTTTAGTTATCAAATTATTCTTTGATTTTTCATAATGAATTGATTGTTGTTTAATTTCTTTTTTAATAATAGATGAAAATATCAAAATTTCATCAGTTACAATCTCGTTATCATTTTTTTCAACAATTGTAATTTTTTTTAATTGGTGTGGTAAATATTCTGAAAAGCTTTCATAATCTTTAGAAAATTCTATGAATTTTTCAATATTAGCAGGAAATGACATACTAAACTCAAGTGATACCATAATAAATGTAGAAAACTGGCATTAATAAATATGGTATACAAAAATCATTGAATACTATAATATATCCAAATTAAATTTTTAAAGAAAATTATATTTATTAAAAAATTACAATAATCTAGTTTTTTATATGTCCTGCTTCTTTATGTTGTTTAATTTTTTTAATATGTTCAGAAGCAAGAAGTGTCAATTCATTATCACATTCATCTAGAAATTTTTTCAATTTAGATTTAGGGATATTTACATTTACTAATGTCCCACCATGGTAAAATATATCCTTAAATTTTGAACCAAATGCAAACCAATCAAATTTAAAGGAATTTTTTTCTAATTGTAAAAGATATTTTTCAAGATCTAAAGGAACGAGATTTTTATTTAAAGATTTTATTATGTTGTAATGAAGGCTTTCAATTTCCTTGATTCTAGTTACAGAAGGCAATATTTGGTAACCTACATCAGTAAAAATAATTGATGGTTTTCCATAAAATGCAGCTTCAAATCCAGAAGAGCCACCAATTGTGAATACCACCTTACATTGTTTTATAAGATCTTGTGAAGAAAATGTAGGATGAATTAGCATAACGTTTGGAATATCCATAATTTCATGATATTCTGAAATACTTCTCCATTCTCTAGTAGATTGGGATGGGTTTTCTTTTACATAGAGTTTGAAACCTATAGGTAATGATTTTGCAATGTGTCGTATAATTTCTATTTGATTTGTTTGAAATGGAGCATTAACTAGTAAATTTCTTTCCAAGTCTACGGCTAATGGAAAATATACAAATGGTGAATTTAGATCAACAGTAGTTGTCAAATTTTTGTTTATGAAAAGCTGTCTATAACGTTTTTTTATTATAGATGAAAACATGGATGTGATTACTTTAAATTTATTTCTACCAAAATAATTATAATGAGTTTTAACATTATCATTTTCTGATAGTAAATAACTAGCTACAGCTTTAAACCAATCTTTTTTTGAGTTTCCATGTTGCTTGTCATATGTTCTAATTTGTTTAGAGATATCAAATGATTTTAGATATTTTTGTAATTCTTCAAAATTACGATTTTGTAAAGGAACATCATCATCAAGAGAATTAAAATAATCAAGTTTTGTAGGGACTTCTGAAATAATACACCTATATCCTATATTTGGTTGACCTAAAACGAGATTTTTTATTCCATTTTTTTTACACATTTGATAAAATAATTCTAAATGATGGAATGTGGGTTCTTTAGTTACAAAAAAGTTGGGCTTGACTTCATCCAATATACTTTCAAAAAGTCTACATTCAGATTCCAATATACACAAAATTTCATCAGTAGTAAATTTGTGTGAATTATAAAATCGATAAAATATTCTTTCATTAATTGCTAATTTCCATAAATTAAGATCATATTTTTTTTCAATATACTTCAAATATTCCATATCAGGTTTTTTATCAATGTTAATATGATCATGAAAAAACCATTTTTTTTCAAAAGTAACAAGATCTTGTTCTTGAAAAAACTTTTTAGGTCTATTGGTAATATCTATAATTCCATAAATTTCACAATCATGCATTTTTTGTAAATAATATGATAATGAGAAATGTGTAAAATCTGCACCCATCCAAAAAATTATTTTATCTTTCATATTCATTCAAATTCAAATTTGTCACATATAAAAAACAATTTTTTGGATATATTTTTCATATACTAAATCATGTTTATTCATTATTCAGGAACAAATCTTGCCTTATAATCAAGAACAAATTTCATAAACTCTCTTTCAAGAAAATTATGTTTTTTAGTATAGGTTCGTTTGATGAAATCAAAATAAGAAATTTTTGGATGTTCTTCTAATTCAGATTTACATTTTATTACTATCTCATCATCTCCTAAAGTTATTTTCTTTAATCCATCATCACAGATAATTTTGACTTGTCTAGTTTTTGAAAAATTTTGTGCAAACTCTTTCATCAATGAATATTTTTCATTTTCGTTTAGATCAATGTAAGCTCTAAAATCACCATCTATAGCAATAGGTTTTGCAGGTGTACCAGCTACTATAGTATTATCAGGAATATCTGTAGTGATTAGAGAATTAGTTAATGCAATAACTTTATTTCCAATTGTTACACCTGGACTAATAGTAATAGACCCAATTCCCCAAAAATCATCACCAATTTTAACAGCACCAGATTTGGATTGAAAATCATGTAATCCAAGTGCAATTCTAGTACCTAACAATAATTCTCCAAATGCTGCATGAGTCCATATTTTTGAATAAGCTCCTATACCACAATTATTTCCAATTTTCAGATTATCTGTAGCGTTTAGAATAGAATTTTGTCCAACCCAAAAATTATGTCCTATGTTGCAGGATTTGTAACCAGTTACAAAAGTATTATTATGAATTGTACCATAATCACCAATATTAAATTCTGCATTTGACATAAAGAATCTACAATTGTCATGAATTGAACAGTAATCACCAAATTGGAATGTTCCTTGTTTACTTACTTTTTGTATTTTATCAAATGTTACATTATTTCCAACAAAAACATCTTTTCCTAGATGTACAAATTGATCATCAATATTATCCATCATAACTTTAAACTTTCAATTTGTCGGACATTGGAAATCAATTTTTTGAAATTGTTCATATCGATTGAAAATGGTTTATCAGGTCCAATGGATTCATCTACACATACGTGTTTTTCATAAAATCGTTTTTTGTTTGAATTTTTAGATTGAGTAGCATAGATCAATGGTGCCAAGTAATCTTCAGTATGATCAGAAAAACCATCATATTTTTGCATTAATTTAAAATTAATTTCTGTTAATTTTGTAGGATAGTTTGAAATACAATAAAGGTAGTATTTTTTGTTATAGCGAAAAATTGAATCTAATGATTTTTTATTTCCACCAAACCCCATGCTGATTATCACAGGTTTTTTGGTTTTAGCAATTTCTTTCAAAGTTTCTAAAGAATTTGAATCCATCAATGCGGATGTTCTAGATGCAATTTTGTAAATTGAAACATCAAGTTCTTCTAATAATTTTACAGCTTCTGGATAAAAAACACTCCATATACAATTTATTTCAAGACTGTCAGAATATTTTTTAAATTTCCTTGCGGTATTTATTTTCATCTCAGATTTTTTGATTTCGTTCCAGTTAGGATGAGTAGGTTTGTAAAGATCTGAAGCTCTCCACATTTGAAACTTCACATAGTCAGATCCAGCTTTTGAAGCTTGTTTGATAATTTTTTTTCCTAATGTTTCATTACCATTCCAATTCGAAGCAATTTCTGCTATAATTTGTAATTTATTGATTTTAGTCATTGTTTTTCTTTTGATTATTTCTATAAAATTATCTATTTATGAATTTGTAATGTAGTATAGAATCACATAATTTGTTATCAATTGTGACGTATTTTTTTAAAATCTTTTCTCTTTTAAAACCTAATTTTTCTAAAATCATAATTGTCCAAGGTCTAACATCATAAGTTTCAGTTGTAATTTTATTCAATTTTAAATCATTAAATGCAATATTAGAGACAAGTTTTAGAAATATGGTAAGATCTTTTACATAAACAGTTTTTGATTTAGATCTATTTGTATTATTAATAAATGAGATTTCTGCACTTTTAGAATTCCAATCAATGTGAACTAATCCACCATAACCAATACAATCCTTGTCTAACAAAAAACTAAATAAAATCATATTTGGTTTGTGATCATAAAATGATTTTTTAATGAATTTGTTATAATAAATTAATTGATCTTTTACAGTTAAAGTAATTGTTTGCCTCAAAATATTCATTTGTTCATTTCTCCATTTTCGTATATTTTGAATATCTGACTTTCTTAATGGGGTAATAGAATAGTCTTTAAACACAATTTTACTATTTGTTAGAATAGCGTATTTTTTTAATTTCATTAATAAAATTCCATTTTTCTTGGTTAAATTAATTTAGTATGAAAGAATTTCATACAAATGAATTAATGGTATTTATTATTTTTTCAACTTGATTTTCAGATAAATTTGGATGCATAGGTATTGAGACTAATTCTTGCCATATTCTATCACATGTTTCCAATTTTGTAGAATTTTTGTAATATGTCATTTTATGTACTGGTTTGTAATGTATGCCAGTTTCAATGCCATTTTCAAACATTTTTTTCATAAACGTGGTTCTATTTTTTACTCGAATCCAATACAAATGGTAGCTACAATCATTTGAATACGGCATTTTATTATCTAAATTAATTTTTGAATGATAGAGTTTTGCTATTTGTTTTCGTTTTTTATTTAGTTTATTGAGTCGTTTTAGTTGAACTAGACCCATTCCAGCAGAAATTTCATTCATGTAAAAATTCCAACCGAGCTTATCAACATCATACTCACTTCCTTGACGATCAGTAATACCACACCATCGAAGAGATTTTAATAAATCATATTGATTACCGTTGTCATTAATGGCAATTGCTCCACCAGTAGGCATTGCTAAATTTTTTACAGGATGAAAACTAAAACATACAAGTTCATTATGTGAGCCTATTTTTTTATTGTTGAAAGTTGTCCCACATGCATGAGCTGCATCTTCAACTATATGTAAATTATAATCACGTTTAATTTTATTTAATTTTCTTAAATCACATGGATAACCTCCAAAATGAACAGGAATAATTACTTTAGAATTTTTTGTTATCTTTTTTTCTAAATCTTCAAGATCAATACAAAGAGTAGATTCATCAACATCTACAAATTTTGGTGTTGCATTATTTGTAACGGCTGCATGTGCAGTACTTACAAATGTCAATGATGGAACAAGAATTTCTTTTTTTGAAACATCTAAAATGTTTAGAGATAATTGAAGTGCAGATGTACCATTATTTACAGCAATCATCTTTTTTGAACCAATAAAACTACGAAATAAGTTTTCAAATTTAGAAACTAATCCATTTCCTGATCCAGATGCCCAAAAATTATTTTTTATAATTTTTGAAACTTGTTCAATTTCTTGTTTATCTGAAAAGGGTTCAAAAAGATGAATGAATTTTTTTGTAGATTTTTTCAAGTTAATAAATTTATTGAAATGTATGTAGATAAAATGGTTTTCCCATTATTTAGTTAAATGAAAATTTAATAGATGTTCATTCTCTTAAAGTTCAATGGAAAAATTTGGACAAAAAAATATTTTCATTATTGCTGAAATTGCAAACAGTCATGAAGGGAAACTGTCAACAGCAAAAAAAATTATCAAAGCAGCAGCAAATTCAAAGGCAAATGCGGTAAAATTTCAAAAAATTATTGCAGATGAATTAGCAGAGTCAAATCATGAAAATTATCAGATGTACAAAAATTTAGAAATGAGTGAAACAGATTGGAAGCAGATAATCAAATATTCAAAAAAATTAAAAATGAAAGTATATGTAGATATTTTTGGATTAAAGGGTGCTCAACAAGTCTCAAAATTGAAAATTGATGGAATAAAAATTCACTCTACTGACCTTAATAATCCAAAATTACTAAATTTTGTAGCAAAATTAAAAATTCCAATATTACTTTCTACAGCAGGTTGCACATTATCAGAAATTGATAATGCGATAAACATTCTTTCAAATAATAATGTCATTCTTATGCATAGTTTTCAAGGATATCCTACAAAAATTGAAGATCTTAATCTGTTAAGAATTTCAGATTTAAAAGAAAAGTTTGATCGTCCAGTAGGTCTAATGGATCATGTTTCAGGAGATTCTAAGTTATCTACAATAATTCCTTTGTTAGGAATAGGATTAGGGGTTCAAGTTATAGAAAAACACATTACGTTAGATAGATCAAAAAAGGGATTAGATTATTTTTCAGCTCTGAATCCAGATGAATTTTCATTGTTAGTATTTTTTATAAAAAAATCTCAAAAGGCTTTAGGTAAAGGGGGATTTGAATTAGGAAAAAATGAATTAGAATATAGATTATTACATAAAAAAAATGCAATCACAAAAATGAATTTAAAGAAAAATACAATTCTAAATGAATCAATGATTGAATTTAAAAGAACAAAATTAAAAAAAGAACCGTTATCATTAAATTATTTAATTGGTAAAAAATGTGTAAAAAATATTCCAAAAAATACAATACTTTCTCGCTCGTTGTTAAAAAAATCCCAAAAAAAAATTGTAGCTGTACTTGCATGTAGGGTAGATTCAACTAGATTATATGCAAAACCATTACAAAAAGTAGGAAACTTTAAAATTTTAGAATTATTAATTGAACAGATAAAAAAATCAAAAATAATTGAAGATATAATTTTAGCAATTAGTAAAGAACCTGGAAATGAAATGTTTATAGATTTTGCACAAAAAAATAAATTAAAATTTATTTTAGGTAGTGATCGTGATGTTTTAAAAAGATTGATCGATGCTGCTCATTATGTAAATGCAAATGTTATTTTTAGGATTACTTCTGAAAACCCATTTATTTATTGGGAGGGAATTGATGAGTTAATTAAAAAACATATTTCTAGAAAAAATGACTTGTCAATAATAGATGGACTTCCAATTGGCTCTAATTATGAAATTATTGATGTAAATGCTTTAGAAATTTCACATAAAAATGGGAATAAAAAGCATAGGAGTGAGCTTTGTACATTATACATTAACCAAAATCAAGCGAAATTTAGAATTTTTAGAGATAAACCTCCCAAGACAATTTTGAGACCAGATATTCGTTTAACTGTAGACACGCCTCAAGATCTCATAACATCTAGAATAATTTATGAAAATTTAGGCAATAAGAAAAAACCAATTTCTTTACAGAAAATAATTAAATTTCTAGACAAGAACCCAAAAGTTTTAGAGATAAATTCTGATGTACCAATTGGAGTAAGTAGAATTTGGAATTAGTTTTGTTTTAAAAAGTTAACAATATTTTCAGATACTGCCCCTTGATTAACTAAACACTCATTAACAAATTTCTGACCTTGATCAATTAATTTATCTCTAAACTCTTTTTCAGTAAATAGTCTTTGTAAAATTGAATCAAATTCATCAAGTTGTATATTATAACATGATGATTGACGTAATTGATCTGGTAGTCCCATCCACTCACCAAATGGTATTCGAATTACTGGTTTTTTTAATATATGACCATCTAGTATAACGTTGGACATACTAGTACTAACTGAGATCATAAAATTACAAGAATTAATCAAAGGAAGTATGTCACCATTTTTAATTACCTGTACATTTGAACCAAATTCTTTTGTAATTTCTGATTCATCATTATCTTCTTCATATGGGTGAAGTTTGATAATGACTTTTTTGTTATGATTTTTAGCAATAATACATATTTTGTGAATAATTTTTTTGTATTCATCATTTGCTGAAATTGTATAATCTTTAACATGCATGTTTAAAGGACCTTGTGCAGCTACTAAAATAAAATCTTGAGATGATTTTTTTAAATTTAAATTATAAGTTTTTTCATGCACAATGCTACCAATTTTAGAAATTTTTTCTAAAGATAAATTATAGTGGTGAGCATATTGATATTGAGAGTCTCCCCAAACAAGATATTGGTCTGCATAATTTACAACGGTTCCAGTGAATTTGTTATAGATATGACCCTTTTGATTATCATGTCCCAAACCATGCTGTAATAAAATGGAATTAATGCCCAATTGGTTACATAATGAGAGTATAATTTGTTCTGTTTTTCCACTTTCAGACAATAAAAGAACATGTTGTGGCTTTTGATCAATTAGCATTTTTTTTGATATAACAATATGTTCAACAGATTCTAAACTATGTTTCTGAAACAATTTAATAAAAAATGGTTTTAAAATACTCCAAAATGAAAAATCATTTAATTTGAAGAATTTTTGAAAATCTTCATCATGGTTTTTTATTAATTTTGAGAAATTTTCATTAATTAAATATAATTTATCGCTCATATTGGAATCATGGCGATCTTTTTTAATAATTGATGGTGCAATGTTACATTTCGAATTACGAAAAATAGAAAATGATTTTAAATTCCAAAGTGGAATTCTGCGTAATCCAAAAAAAGTAGAAGTTAAAGAGGATTTCTTTATTGCAAGAAAAAGATCCTCGTATAAAATAGTGTTAAATTCTACTAATAGTACATCAGGTTTATTTTTTTTAGATTTAAAAAATAGGTTCAAAAATTTATACAGAATATTTTTCAATGTTTTGTAAGTTTTTTGAGAAATTTTAATATTTAAAAAATTATTTTCAAATTGTAAAGTATCATAAAAAAATTCATTTTCAATGTTTAGTTTTTGATCAATTTGTTGGACATTTTTTTTAAAATGGGAACAAATGTTGTATAATGAATTTGTAGAATATATTATGGAATTTTCATTTAATTTAATAATATTTTTTATTTCAGTAAATTTTTTTAAAAATGGAAGTAAAAAAACAAAAAATTCAATTCTAAATAGACTTCCAAGATTAATATTTTCAAAATATTGATAATTTTTAATATTATTGACTTCATACCATTTTGCAAATTTATACGATTGTTCTTGAATTAAATCTAAATCATTTTCAGATAAAAAATTATCAGAAATTTTATGTGAAATATTATGTTCCACTAATAATTTATGGGTAGTATAATCAAATGTGAAAATTTGTATATTTGGAACAGAGTTTTGGATATTTGTTATTTCATCAATCGATATTGAAGAATCAATAAACAAAATAGATTCTTGCTCACTTTTTGTTTCATTCATTATTTAACAACCAAATTTGAATTAATTAGAATTATTATTTTTAATAACTTGATCAATTTCATGAATAAGACTGTCTGTTTGTTGTACAGATAAACCATGAAAACGACATCCATCCGTAATTTTTTCACCCATTGCTGCTTCACATCCAGCACAATAAAGGCCAAATTTTTCAAATATCAATAATGCAGGATTGCCATATTTTTCAATGATATCTGCAATTGAAGTATTTTTGATATTTATATCAGATTCAACAATTAATGGATAATTTTTTCGAGCTTTCCAAGGCGCATGTAATAATTGCCAAAATGCAACATTGTAGGTATCAGGATTTCGAGAAAAAGTAGACCAATAACCACTACTAATTTCATCCCAGCTCAAATCTTTACAAATGATATCTTGGACAATATTCCCAGGACAATTCATCGTCATATCAGCATCACAAATTTTTTCTTTAGATTCGTAAATGATTTTGCCATTTTCAAATTTTATCAGAGCATTAAGAAAATTATTTTCAAATGACACATTAAAGAAAATTGAATATTTACCTATTTTCTTTGTTAATTCAGAATCATTAAATTTTTCAAAATAATCTTGAATTTCTTTATGAGTTAGATTAAATTTTGAAAAAATTCTATGTTTTTGTTCAAATTGAAATTTTTCATTCAAATATTTGAATAGATATTCTTTATCATAGAATTTTTCTCTATTTGATTTTCTGAAAAAAGTGTTATCTTTTCCATTCCATGATTCTCCAGGTAAAAGATCAAGAATGTTTATTTTTTCAGTTTTAAAGAAATCCAAAACAGAAGTCAATCTATTTTTTGGTTGCATTTCAACAAATTTTCTATGTTCTGGTTGGTATAATTCATTAAAATTTGCAAATGGTAAAAGATAGTCTGCATCACAAAAATCAACAATTTGTTTCATCATTTTTAAAATACCAATATTTCTAGCTCTCATTAATTCTAATTTTTTTGACATATCTATATGCGTCCATGTTGCCGGATATCCACTAGCAGGAGAAAATTGTGAACAAACCATATCTACTTTACCAATAATTTTTGGAATATTCCAATTAAAGCCTGCATCATTTACATTAAGAATTGTAAACCCACCTAATTGAATAAAAAGAATATTATCATTCCAAAAACTTCCAGATGCAAATGAAACTACATTGATTTTATCAGATATAGAAAACAATTTTCCATGTGACATACTTGTAACATTTTCAAACCCAAGTTTTCTAACTAATTTTTCTAATCTACAGTTGTCAAAATCAGGAACATAGATCTTAGTAGATTTATCAATGAATGAAAGAGTATACTCATTAAAATGATCAGAATGTTCATGTGAAATCCATATTACATCTATTTTTGGTAAATCAGAAATAGATAATCCTGATGGAGGATAATTTATCCAAGAATCAAAAACAGCTGAACCTTCAATCCAAGGATCTGTTAGAATGTTGAATCCTTCCCATTCAATCAATAATGAGGCACTACCAACAATAGTAATTTTTGGTGGAATTTTTTCATCAAATTTGGGAAGAATAATTTTATTTTGAATATCAGGAATTGTAACATGTACAACATCTCCTTCTAATCTCAGTGGGATTTTGGTTAAATATGCTTGGGGTGAATTGATACTTTGTCCAGTTTTTGGATTAAACTTCCAATCATGACTTGGACAACGCCACATTGTTTCATTAACTTCACAAACTATGTTATTTTGATGAGGGCAAGATGCACTATAAAGAATTGGAGTTCCATCATCATTTTTAGTAATTATGTAAGACTGTCCCTGAATATCAATTAATTTTGGAATATCATTCAATATAGATGAAGGTAAAGTTAGTTCCATGATTAAAATACATAATGTAAGAATAAAAATATGATGCTAAATTATCATCATATATTAAAAAAATTACAATAAGCTAGAATTTTTAATTAATTTTTTTAGATCTTTCAAAGATAGTTTTTCGACATTGTCAGAAGAATAAACTCCAAGATTTTTAATTTTTTTCATTTTAGGGTATGTTCTTTTTACTTTGTTTAGTTTTTCTAATGGGTTTAAAATCACATAAACATTTTCTAATTCCCAAGTATACTTCATTTCATCTACATTTATCAAAACTTCATGTAATTTTTCACCAGGTCTAATTCCAATAATTTTTTCATTGGTTTTTTGTAATAATTCAAATAATGCATTCTTAACATCAACTATAGAATATGATTTTATTTTAGGAATAAATATTTCTGAACCTGAACCAAGTTCTGTTGCTAAAAGAATGAAATCGAGAGCTTCATCCATAGTAATACTAAATCGAGTCATATTAGGATCAGTAATGGTAATTGTTTGATTATCAGAGATCTGATGAATAAATTTAGGAATTACTGATCCACTACTACCAAGAACATTACCATAACGTAATGCAATAAATTTTGTTCTATGTTTTTTTGGATTAACATAATTATTAGCTGTTACAAACAGTTTTTCCATTAATAATTTTGTTGCACCATAAGTGTTAAGAGGTGAAACTGCTTTGTCAGTGCCTACACATATTACTTTATCAACATTTTCATGTAATGCAGCATCAATCACATTCTGTGAACCAATTACATTAGTTTTAATGGCTTCAAATGGATTGTATTCAACTTTATCAACGTGCTTTAATGCAGCTGCATGAAAAACAAAATCAACATCTTCAAATGCTCTATTTAGTCTCTCAGAATCACGAACATCACCAAGAAAAAATCGTAATCTTTTATCATTGAATTTTGTTTCCATTTCAATTTGCTTACTTTCATTTCTACTGAAAATTCTTATTGTATCCACATTCAATGATAACAAACGTTTTGTCAGTGCCTGACCAAGTGAACCAGTACCACCTGTAATCAAGATTTTCTTATTTTTAAACACTAAATTCCTAATATCAGAGTTGTAAAAAACTTTCTCATCTCAAAGTGTGTCTAATTTTAGTTAAAAAATAGGCATAAAACAAATTTTTAGATTAGTATTTTTATTAAAAAATTGTTTTCATATTAATTTAGAATATGTTTAATGACATAATCTTGTTCTTTTATTGAAATTAAAGGAAATAATGGTAAGGAAATGATTTGATCATAACATGACTTAGAATTTTTTAAGGAATCATAAATTTTACATGTCTTCTTAAATAAAGTAAATGTATGAAGTGGTTTGTAATGAACAGATGTCACAATACCTGCTGACAATAATTTTTGGTATAATTCATTTCTAGACATTCCAAATTCTTTAGTTATTTTTAAGATATAGAGATGACAAGAATGTTCAATGTTCTTTTCAAAAGTTGGAATAATTATCCCATTTTTATTTTCCAATTTTTTATTATAATATTTGAACGCATTTTTACGTAAATTATTTAATTTTTTTATTTGTTTTAGTTGATTTAGTCCTAACGCAGCACGAATTTCATCTAATCTATAATTATATCCAGGTTCAATTACATCATATTCCCAAGGATGACCTTTTGAATATCTTTGAAAAAGGGTTTTTGTAATTCCATGATTACGTAACGAGTTAATTTTATCAGAAATTTTTTTAGATTGAGTGATTGCCATTCCTCCTTCAAGGGTTGTAATATTTTTTGTAGGGTAGAAACTAAAACATCCAATATCACCAAATGTTCCTACATGTTGATTGTTCAATTTAGAACCTATGGCATGGGCACAATCTTCAATTAATTTTAAATTATTTAATGTAGTAATTTTTTTGATCTCTTTAATTGAACATGGTTTTCCAGCAAAATGTACAGGGATAATTGCCTTAGTTTTTTTTGTTAAATTTTTTTTAATAGAATTAATTGATAAATTAAAATCGTCATCTACATCTGCCAAAACTGGTGTTGCACCACTAAGTAATACAGAACTAGCAGTAGCAACAAAAGTCATATCAGGAACTATTACTTCATCTCCTTTTCCTATTCCCAATGCTTTCAATGACAAATGTAATGCGGAAGTAGCATTTGAAACGCCAATTGCATATTTTGAATTAGAGAATTTTGAGAAAGATTTTTCAAAATTCTCTAAATTAACACCGTTGGTTAAAATATTGGATTTTAGAGCATTGTTAACTACAACATGATCAGATTTTGAGATATATGGTTTAAAGAATGGAACTTTAATTTTAGAATTATTAAAAGGATTTTTTTTATTTTTCATTAAGAATTTTCATCATTATTATGATTTTTTAATTGTATGGTTTTTTCATAGACTAATAGGATTGAATCAGACATACTTTCTAAATTGCCTTCTTTTTTTACCAATTCAAAACCAGATTCTGCAAGTTCGGTACATTTCATAGGATTTTTTAATAAATTTAAAATAGATTCAGCTAAACCTTGTGGGTCTGAAGGAGAAACAAGTAAACAGTTTTCATTATTCGTAATCGTAAATGGTATGCCATGAGCTGTAGTGCTAATTACAGTTTTTTTACATGCAAACCCCTCTAAAGGGGTAAGAGGGGATAATTCCCATCTAGAAGGCAACACCAAGAATTTACATTGATGATAAGCAGAAATAACATATTCTCTTGGTGGTTTTTTTATAATTACAATTTTTTTTGTAAGATCATATTGTTTAATCAATTTTTCCATTTTAGATTCATATCCAAAATCTACTCCAGCAATTACAATTGTAATGTTTTTGAGTAATAGATTATTTTTAATTAAATTAATAGATTCGATTAAAGTATCAATTCCTTTAACAATATGAAATCGTCCTAAAAATAAAATAAAATCATTGTTAATACTATATTTTTGTGAAAAATTTACTTTTGTGGAATTCAGCTCTTCAAGATCAATACCATTTTTTACTATTGAAATTTTTGATTCATGACAAAAAGGTAAAAATATTTTTTTCTCATATTCATTTGGAACAATAATCATACTTGATTGATTGATTATGAATTTGATCAATGGTTGTTGTATTTTTATTAAGAATTTTTTTTTAACTGTAGATTCTTGTAAATCAGGATGAGTTGTCAATCCACCTTGATCAGATATCACTAAGGGAATTTTTTTCCGCTTAGAAACAACAGCAGCTATAAAAGATTGGAAGCTTCGTATCCCAACTGAATGAATAATATCAAAATCATCATTCATCATTTGTTTATACATACCAAAATTAATGAAGAAAAGAAATATTGAAAAAAATACATGTGTTCTCTTTATTAGAAAGTTGCCCATTTTTTCCTCACGTGACAAATTTTTACTGAAGGTGTTAGTATTGTTAGCAAAATCAAGATCAGTAGTGTAGATTGTTACATTATGTCCATCGTTCGAGAGTTTTTTTGCAATATGAATACAGAGAAACATGATTCCTCCAAATTGAGTAGCAGGTAAAGAAGCAGGGCATGTAAGAGCTATTTTCATTTTTCTAACATTTTTTTTGGAGTATTTACTTCTAGTTAAAGTAATAAACACAGACTTATTATTTAATAGATAAATTTTCCATTAACTATGAACTATATATGAAAATTTTTGAAGAAATTATAATGAGTAAATTAACAGTTTTTTTTCAAATATTAACAAAATCAGTATTCAAACCAAAATTAGTCAAAGATTTAGTTGAAGAAAGAAAACAAAGTAATGAAGATGAAAAACATAAGAATCATCACTATAAATATGACTTTCATTCTATTGAAGAATTTTTAAAAATAATTTTTCCGAATTATGATTTTAAAAAATATGAACACGAAATAAATGATCTTGAAATAGAAGTAAAAAAATTTTTTACAGAATTAGAAACTCAAAAATATCCATCAAAGAAAAAACCATATCCAACAAGTTATTCAATTAACTCAGATTCAAGAAGACTCTTGTATTATTTATGCAGAATATTAAAACCAAAAATTATTGTTGAAACAGGTGTAGCTTATGGAATCAGTAGTGCATATATTCTAAAAGCATTACAAAAAAATGATTTTGGCACATTATATTCTATAGATTCAGTTTTTCGGCCATGGCAAACTGAAAAAATGATTGGTAGTGTAATTCCTAAAAATTTAAGAGATAGATGGAATTTAGTAATAGGAAAATCAGCAGATGAATTACAAAATTTATTTAATGGAGTTGGAAAAACAGATATTTTTATTCATGATAGTTCGCATACATACAGAAATATGATGTTTGAATTTAATATTGCATTAGAAAAAATGAATGAAAATGGAATAATCATTTCTGATGATATTTTAGGAAATGATGCATTTTATGATTTTACAAATAAGAATAATCTCAAAAATCACATAATAGAAGTTGATGAGAATGTAGGTTTAGGAATTATTAATAAGATCTAATTTTTTTGCATAGAGAAATCCAATATCTGGAAATAACGGTTTAGTTTCAATATGGAATTTTTGATTAACAAGTATTTCCTTTAATTCATCTAATAATTCAGGTTGAGAATTTGCCATATGATATTCAATGACGATCTTATCAATTTTTTCAAAATACTCTGAAGGAAGATTTTTTATTATTTCATATTCTGCACCTTCACAATCAAGTTTTAAAAAATTACAACGTTTGATTTGATTATCGTCAAAAACTTTTTGTAAAGAAATTGAATTAGTCATTATACTATCAGAAGATTGTGAAAACATACTATGTCCAGACTCATCGTTATCAAGGTATAATTTTATAGGAACATTGGAATTTGAAACAGCTAGATTAAAAGATCTGACTAGATTTAAATTATTTAATTTTATATTTTCTAATAATAATTTATAATTTTCTTTAACAGGTTCAAAAGAATAAATTGTACCTTCATTACAGAATTGAGAAGCATATAACGTGAATAACCCAATATGAGCACCAACATCAATAACTACATCATGTGAGTTAATTTCAAAATTAGATCTTTTGTATTCTTCAATTAACCAGACATGAGTTAATGCCATTAAATCAGTTGAATCTCTCCGTAATTTGATAATTTTTTTGGTTCGAGTTTTAAAAATGATGAAATCACTCTGTATAAAATTATAGTAAGATAAAGGGAAAATAATCCAATTTTGGAATACTAATTTTGCTTTCTTTAAAAGTTGAAATTTTTCAGATATACTAGTCAATTATAGAAAATTTAGAATGGATGTTAATAAATTACAAGACATTTTTTAAAGAGAATCAATAATTGAAGTTTATATGAAAATAATGATTACAGGTGGAGCAGGATTTGTAGGTAGTCATCTTGCAGAATATTTGTTAAAAAAACGTCATAAAATCATCATATGTACAAAAAAAAGTGTAAAAAATGTTGAGAAGATAAGAAAAAAAATAGAAATTGAAAAAATAGATGTAACAAACTATGTAAAATTAGAGAAATATATTATTAAAAAGAAACCAGATTTGATTGTTCATTTAGCAGGCAATACATCTCATTCAAAATCATTTGAAGAGCCATTAAATGATCTTAATTCAAATACCAAATCTACACTAAACATACTTGAAATAATAAGAAAAGTATTGCCAAAATGTAAATTCATTTTAGGTAGTACATTTGTAGTAATTGGTAAACCAAATAAACTTCCAGTCAATGAACAAACTGCATGTAATCCTACAACATTGTATGGAGTAAATAGATTATCTAGTGAATATTATACTAAAATTTACAATCAAGTGTATGGAATTAATACAAATATTTTTAGAATTACAAATTCATTTGGCCCTAAAGAACAAATTATTCCAAATAAAAATGCAATAAATTATTTAATTCATAAAGCTTTCAAAAATGAAGATGTTACTATTTACAATAGAGGGGAATTTTTCAGAGATATTATTTATATTTCAGATGTAGTAAATGCAATAAATCAAATTATGAAAAAAGGGAAACCTGGAGAACTATACTGGATTTCATCAAACAAGAAAACATGGTTCTATCAAATAGGTAATTTATTAGAAAAATTGACTAATGCTAAAACAAAATATGTTGAACAACCAAAATATACAAAAAAAGTTGATGTTGGAAATTTTGTAGTCAATAACTCAAAAATGAGAAATTTAGGATGGGAACCAAAAATATCAGTTGAAAAAGGAATTTTAGAGACATTAAAATATTTTAAAGAAAATAATTTGTGACGATTAAAAAATATTTTTAATATATTTTTGAAAAGATGTAAATTCAAAACATGAAAGTATCTGATCTAATTTTGGTAATGTTTTTTCAATATTATGGTATGTTATGAAATTATTTTTCATGGAAAGAGGTACCCTAGGCATTAATTCAGGAGTTAATTCCCAAGAATGAACATAAAAACATGCAGGCATATGCTCATTTTCATATTTTTTTATGGCATTTTTAATGATATACAGGGGTAAAGTTCGTAAATAGAATCCACCAGCTGCAGGAATTTGTTTTCCTAGTAGTTTAGTTACTAGTAATGGAAATTCCCATAATGTTCCATTTTCGGAATTATTTTCTAAATTTTCACTGGTTATTTTGTATGGTTTTTTATCTGCATTAGGATTTCCATACATAGAAGTTTTTGCCGGCATAATACTACTATCATAAATATAATTATATTTCTCAAGCATTTTAATTATAAATGAACTATTTTCATTTAAAGAAAATGTGGGGGCTCTGAATCCTTTTGATTTATCATTAGTTAATTTTTTAAATTCTTTTAATTCATCATCAAAATTATTTGAAAAATTTGGAGTGTCTATTCTATCATGATGCATAGTATGAAATGCAATTTCGTGATCATTAGAAATAATTTTATCAATTAACTCAGGATCATGTTGTAAAAGTTCTCCAACTACAAAAAATGTTGCAGAAATATTATGTTTATTTAATAAATTTAATATTTTTTCTATTCCTTTGAAAACTTTTGGAATTTTTTGATCTTTTTTAACATGTTTCTTTATTAGTTCTGGATGATACCATTCTTCAAAATCTATACCTAGAATATTCATTACTATCAACTAAATAAATTAATTATATCTTTTATCAAATGAACGTTTATTAAAATTAAGTATCATGTTGTATCTTTGATTCTTTTTATCACTCGTGCAGGATTTCCAACAGCTACAGAAAAGTCAGGAATATTTTGTGTAACAACACTTCCAGGGGATACAATAGAATTTTTTCCTATAGTAATACCAGCCAAAATTATAGACCCAGGAGTAATTACAGCACCAGATTTGATTGTAACAGGCTCTACTTTACGCTCATACTCTCCAGTTTTTAAAAATAAATTTGCAGTAGGATTTGTATGGGCAAAAATCATACAATTGGAACCTAAAGTTACATTATCACCAATATTTACCAAATGAGGATAGATAAGATCAATTTGAACATATGGACAAAAATGACAATTTTTACCTACAATAACACCTCTAGATTTTTGCATTGAAATTGTAAATCCAGAGTGAGGAGAAAAGTACGATAATGAGTGAAAAACCCAATTTTTAAGAACAAATAATCTAAGTCTAAATTTTCCAAATATCCCTTTTAAATTGTAATATTCCATTAATTCAGCCTCATTCAAAGAAAAAGCATCATTTGATTCTGCACACATTTGATTGAAAATGGGATTAGTTACCTTTAACCTTTAAGAAGAAAAGATTTGATTAATTAATTTGAAGATTAGTTCGTCATAGAGTTTTTATCAATGAAATAGAAGTTACATAAAATATGGAAATGAAAAAATTATCCTATTATATGAATGAGGCAAAAAAAATAAAGCCTGAAAATTATAAAAAGAAAATACGTATTGCATTTATTGGAAGTTTTACATTAAATGGGTTTGAAGAAACTATTCAAGTAGAATGTAATGAAGAAAGAATTAATTGTACAACATACAACTCACCATATAATCAATTCAATCAAGAAATTTTGAATGAAAAAAGTAATTTGTATAAATTTAAACCAGATATAATTTTCTTATTAATTGATAATAGAATAATTTTAGGAGATTTATTTTATTTTACAAATATTAATTCTGAGGATGAAAAGAAAAAAATTGTTGATGAAAAATTTAATGAATTAAATGGTTTAATAGAAACAGTTTCAAAAAAAATGCAATCAAAAATAGTAATAACAAATTTTGTCATTCCAACATATACCTCATTAGGAATATATGAATCAAAAATTGAATATAGTATTAAAGAAATTATCTTAGATTTAAATAAAAAATTAAAAATGATATCTAAAAATATTGATTCATGTTATGTTTATGATTTTAATTCATTTGTTACAAAATTTGGTGAAAAAAATGTTTTAGATTATAAGAAAATGAATTACGGAGATATTAAAATAGATTTTGACATAATACCGTATTTGATTTATGAATTTTTAGGATACGTAAAACCAATTCTAGGTTTAAATAAAAAATGTATTGTTTTGGATTTAGACAATACATTATGGGGTAACATAGTAGGTGAAGATGGTTTTGAAGGAATAAAAATAGGTCCATACACAGAAGGTAAATCTTTCATTGAATTTCAGAAAGTAATAAAATCTCTATCTGAAAATGGGATAATTTTAGCAATCAATAGTAAAAATAATCAAAAAGAGGCTATGAAAGTAATTAATGAACATCCTCATATGATTCTAAGAGAAAATGATTTTTCATGTATCAAAATTAATTGGAATGACAAAATATCAAATATGAAAGAGATCTCAAATGAATTGAATATAGGTTTAGATAGTATTGTTTATTTTGATGATGATCCTGTAAATAGAGAATTACTCAGAATGAGTATACCAGAAATAAATACAATAGAATTACCAAAAGATCCATCAACTTATGCACAAATTTTAAGAAATTTGAATGATTTTAACACATTAAAAATTACACAAGATGATACTAAAAGAAAAATAATGTATAAACAAGAACAAAATAGACATAAATTAGAATCAACCACTAAAAATTTAAATGAATATCTAAAAAAATTAGATATCAAAATAAAAATAAAACTGGATGATGAAGTTTCAATTTCAAGAATTTCTCAATTAATATTAAAAACTAATCAATTTAATCTTACAACAAAAAGATACCAAGAAGAAGAAATTAAAGAATTTGTCAAAAATGAAAAAATAATTGTTGGATGTTCAGAAGTAGAAGATAAATTTGGAGAAAATGGAATAACAAATGTATTCATTATTAAAATAAAATCAAATGAATGGATTATTGATACATTTCTTCTAAGTTGTAGAATAATGGGGAGAGGTATTGAAGAAGGAATTATTAGTAAAATATTAGAAATTGCAAAAAAGAAAGGTATTGAAAAAATTACTGCATCATTTATTCCAACTGAAAAAAATAAACCAGCTGAAAATTTTCTTAAAAATTATGGATTTAAAAAAGAAGGGGAAAATTGGACATTTTTATTAAAAAATAAAATTAAAATCCCAGATTACTTACAGGTTGAATTAAAATGAATGAAAAAAAATTATTTGAGATTGTCGCTAGAGTCTTTAATGTTCCTAAAAATGAAATTAATTATGAATCAAATCCAGAAAATATTGAAAATTGGGATTCATTTACAGGTTTTGTACTTTTAGATGAAATTGAAACAAATTTTGATGTGAAATTTACTATGGATGAATCATTAGAAATTGAAAAAATTGAAGATTTTAAGATTATTTTAAAAAAAAAGGGAATAAATTTTGAGTGAAAATGAAATGAAAATCCATCACATAGGAATAGTTGTAAATAATATTCAAGATTCATTAGGAGAGTTTTCAAAATTTATTAAATTTGATGAAACTACTATTCCCACTTTAGTTGGATCACAAAAAGTCAATGTATGTTTTGTGAAAATTGGTGAATTAAGAATAGAATTCATTGAACCAGTTGGCAATGAATCGCCAGTAAAAAAATTTCTAGAGAAGGGGGGAGGGTTTAATCACATATGTTTTGAGGTAAATAATTTGTCAAAAACAATTAATGAAATAGTAGAAAAAGGTGGTAGATTAATTGTATCTCCAGTAGAAGGTTTTGAAGGAAGACAAATTGCATTTGTCTTATTAAATATGAAAAAAACTGACTTAAATTTAGTTGAATTAGTAGAGATTAAAAATGAATGAAAATGTAAGTGTTGGAGTAGATATCATTAATGTAAACAGGTTTAGAGATATGCCTTTTGAGAGAAGATCATCATTTTATAAGAAAATTTTTCATGAAAATGAAATTGATTATTGTTTAAAATTTAAAGATCCATACACGCATTTTGCTGGGAAATTTGCAATAAAGGAATCTGTAATAAAATCAATAAACAAGAAAGAAGATTTCTCAAAAATTATTACAGATCATCAAAATAAAAAACCAACAGTAAGTATTTTTGGAAAAAATGATTATGCATTTTCAGCTTCAATTACACATGAAAAGGATTATGCGATAGGCATAGTGATTGCTAAAAAAATATCTAGATAAATTTTTTAGTAAATATGCTTAATTTTTTAATAAGATTATTGAAAATATCATTGTAAAATTCAGTAGTAATTACTTTAGGCACATACATTTCATCATTAAATGATTTCACAATAATTTTATCACTTATAATTCTAAATTTTTGAATTTCATTGTATTTTTGATTGACATGTTTCCAGTTTCTTATAATACTAAAATTAGCTTTAATTTTAGAGTACAGCATTCCCTTTTTTAAATAGAAAATAAAAACAAGCATTTCAACTAGTAACAGTGATGGAAGTAATTTTAAAAAAGTACTACGTGAATAATGTGTTAAAATACAATATTGTCTATTTCTTTCTAAAAGATAAAATTTAAAATTACTCCATTTGAATGAAAACCCTTCCGGAGGATGATATACAATAGATTTTGGTGCATAATGTGATGGGATATTAACTAAGGCTCCACGCCAACATAAATCAAGATCATCATGATATGCAAAAAGAAACGGATCAAATAAATTTAATTTATTAAAAATTTTTGATTTTGAAAATAAACAAGTTCCAGATGCGTAACCAATTATTTCATGTTCATTAAATTTACCATCATCAAACTCACCTTTGCTTCTAGAGAAACCAAAACCAAAGAGATGAATCATATTTCCAGTACTCATAAGAGTATTATGATCAGTTGTTGTAAGAAACTTGGGTTGATACAAACCATCACCATATTTCTCATAAGCTAAAATTAATTCTTTAATCCAATTAGGATCAACAAGAGTATCAGGATTTAAAATTATAATATAATCTCCCTTTGCTTTTCTAATTCCCACATTATTTCCTTCGCAATATCCTAAGTTTTCTGTATTTTCTATTAAAGAAATTTCAGGGAATTTTTTACTGCATTCTATATGACTGTCATCATTTGAATCATTGTCAACAACAATTATTTCGTAATTATCATAATTTGTTTTTTGAATTGAATCAACACAATCAAGTAATAAATTTCCAGCATTATAATTTAAAATTATAATACTAACTAGTGGAGATGCAGAGTTTTCGATATTTTTCATTTTAATATTATTTTCAATCATTTTACGTCAATATATTGAGAATGTGTAAAAATTTTGGTCATAATATTAAATTAACCATTCTACTAAAATCTATTAGAATCATGGTAGATAATACACGAAAACTAGTTTATGGTTCAAATATTTTTGGTAAATTTTTGGGTATTTTGAATACAAAATTTCAATTCAGATTATTAACATTTTATAATGATAAAAAAATTATTGATTTGATAAAACTAGTTAAAAAAGAAGTAGATTTTGCATTTTATCCTATTGAAGCATATCATGTTTATTCTATTGCAAAATCTCAAAGTAAACTAGACGGAGACATGGCGGAAATAGGAGTTTATCAAGGAGGTTCTGCTAAATTAATCAGTGAAGTAAAAAATGATAAAGAATTACACTTGTTTGATACATTTGAAGGTCTACCAAAAGTGTCTGAAAAAGATACTCATTTTGGAGTATCATATTGGAAAACAGGAGAATTTAGTGATACAAGTTTAGAAAATGTAGAGAATTATTTATCTAATTACAAAAATGTTTTTTGTTATAAAGGAAAATTTCCAGAAACATCAGAACCCATTAAAAATAAAAAATTTTCCTTTGTACATTTGGATGTAGATTTATTTCAAAGTACAATTGATTGTTTAGAATTTTTTTATCCTAGAATGATTAATGGTGGAATAATTTTAACCCATGATTATCATACCGATGGAGTAAAACAAGCATTTAATGAATTTTGTAAGAACAAAAAAATTCCTCAAATACAATTACTTGGATCACAATGCATAGTTACAAAAATAGAATAATTATTAAAGAAATAGTTTAGTTCCTTCTCCTAAAAGAAAAGTTTTTTCAATATTTATTGAATCATATGTAATTGATGCATTATATGAAATAATACTATTTTTAATTTTAATATCACCAGTTATTTTACAATCATTCATTATTATTGAATCTCTTAAATTACAATTAGTCAGTATTGAATTATCACCTATACTTGTATGTGGACCTATTATAGCACCATCAATAATACAATTTTTACCTATTATTATTGGTCCATTTAATGTTGAATGATTTTTAATTATACTATTTTCTCCAACTGTAACATTTCCATGAATAGTGTTTGTTCCATCATCTTTACCATGAAAATAAGTAGAAAGATTTTCTAAAATAATTCCATTGGCATGGATTATATCATCTGGAGTTCCAGTATCTTTCCAATAATCAGTAATCATGTTGTATGTAATGATATGATTTTCATTTAACAACATATCTAAGGCATCTGTAATTTCTAACTCATTTCTTTGTGATGGTTTTAATCGTTTAATTACATCAAAAATAATAGGGGTTAGAAAATAAATTCCTGTTACTGCTAAATTTGTTGGAGGGTTTTCAGGTTTTTCCATAATTTTTTTAATTTTCCCGTCTTGAATATCTGCAATTCCAAATCTACTAGGATTATCTACTTCGCATAAAAGAATAGATGCTGAAGCATTAGATTTTTCAAAATTAATACCAAAATCTTTAATGGATTTTTGAATAATATTATCACCTAAAAAGACAAGAAATTTTTCATCGCCTATAAAATCTTCACATAAACTAATGGCGTGAGAAATTCCACGAGGAAAATCTTGATGAAGGTATGTGATATTGACATCAAGTTTAGAACCATCACCATAGTAATCTTTTACTTTTTGTGCACCTATTCCACCAATTATAATAGCAATATCTCTAATGCCAGTTTCCTTCATAGATTCTATACAATATTCAGACATGGGTTTATTTGCAATTGGAAGGAGTTGTTTTGGACCAGTATGTGTTAAAGGACGTAATCGTGTTCCATGACCAGCATGAAGTAAAATTCCTTTCATATATGATGGAATTAAATTTCAATTAATAAAGTAAATCTATTTTTTCCAAGGAGTGTGTTCAAATATTGTTTCAGATAAGCCACGCCACCATTGTGGATTAGAAATATACCAATCAATAGTTTGTTTCAATCCATCATCAAATGTGATTTGGGGTTTCCAATTCATCTGATTCCGGAGTTTATCAGAATTCATACTATAACGAAAATCATGACCAGGTCTATCATCTACAAACTCTATCAAATCTTGAGATTTTCCAAGTATAGAAAGAATTTTTTTAACAATTGTAATATTATCAATTTCATTATTTGATGAAATATTATATGATTCTCCAGATTTCCCATTTTTTAATATTTGATGTATTGCTTCACAATGATCAATTACATGTAACCAATCACGTAAATTTTTACCTGATCCATAAATTGGGATTTTTTTATTTTTTTCAGCTAACAAAATAATTTTTGGAATAAGTTTTTCTGGAAATTGACGAGGGCCGTAATTATTTGTGCATCTAGTAATTATTGTATCACAATTATAGGTAATATGATAAGAATTAACTAACATTTCTGCACTTGCTTTTGTAGCAGAATAAGGACTTGATGGATTAAAAGAAAATTGTTCAGTAGCTGTGCCCTCTTTTAAACTTCCAAAAACTTCATCAGTGGATATTTGTAAAAATTTCTTATCATGTTTTTTTATACATTCTAAAAGTGTAAAAACTCCATTAACATTAGATTCAAGAAAAGGTTTTGCATTTTCAATACTACGATCAACAAATGACTCAGCAGCAAAATTAATTACTACATCACAATCAGAGATTAATTTATCGACTAATTCCAGATTACAAATATTTCCATTAACATATTGATATTGATCTGATGATGATAATTCAGATAAATTAGTAAGATTAGAACCAAATAATTCTGCATCTAAATTAATAATTTGATAATCATTATAATTTTTCAATAAATGTAAAATAAAATTACTGCCAATGAAACCTAAACCACCAGTAATCAAAAGTTTCATAAAAAAATAATTAACTGGTTTTTATAAAAGGATATGGCATAAGTAATCATTTTGGCTTCATCAGATTTTTATGTATAAATGGATTTTAAAAAAAGATGAATGAAGAAATTGAAAGTATTAATTTAGAAAAGCATGAAACAAAAGATATCTCAGATGGTCATGTGAATGGAAATCTGACTGTAATTTATAGGAATTATGATGTAATAATTAGAAATGAACCAAAAATGGTCTATGTTAGCTCTGTAAATTCTTTGGAAGTAAAAGGCCCACATTTACATAAAAAAAGAAATAGTTACTTTACATGTATTCATGGAAAAGTTATTTTTATTATTAAAGACGAAAATGGAAAATATTTGGAAATTGAATCAAGTTCAGATAATCCAGTATTAGTTAAAGTTCCAAAAGGAATAGTATCAGCTCATATTAATACAACAAAAGAAATGGCAAGGGTATTAGTTCTTACAGATTTAGCATGGAAACCAAATGATGATGAGATGGAAAATGTGAGTTTTGAAGATTATGATTGGAAAAAATGGGATATTTGATTTACTTACTCATCATCACATCTTAACCTAAATTTTGGAGAAAAATTTATTCATTAAGCGTAGAAATAAAATTCAAATTTATTTATATAATAAAGAATTTTCTTTTTTTTTAATTGGGTTTTATTAAAACTAGAAACATAACATTTTCTGTTCTTTGTGCATTAATATTATCATTAATTGTTTTTTTATTTATTATTTGGAATTTGCCCGATCATTTATTTTCAGCAAATGAGCAATTTTTTTCACAAGAGATAGAGGGTGAAAATAAAATTTTTATTTTAGGTTCAAGTCATGTATATGCTTTAAATCCAATTTTGATATCAAATGAATTAGAAAAAAATGGCAAATATTTTACGGTATATAATTTAGGAAGTCCAGGTGATGATTTTGAAGAGAGAGAGAGAACTGTTGAGATGATTATAGATGAAAAACCCAAAATTGTATTATATGGTATAGAACCAAGAGCTTTTGAAACAAGTGGAAGAAATTTAGTTAGTACATCAGATGAAATTCTTCCGAGTATTCCAAGTATAACAAAAATATTTGATTTAGTTGAATTTGATAAGAAAGGAATTTTGAAAAACCCAAAATTTGCATTAATCAGAACAATCAGTAAACCAATAAATGACATAAGTACGATAGAGAACCCATATCCAAATTCTCCTTTTCTAACATATGATAAAAAAGTAAGTAAAATAGTCAATTTAGATGATTTATACAAAATTGAAAGAGAAAATACTTCATCAATAGAGCCTGTAGGGAAAAATTCAAATTTATTATATTTAAAAAAAATAATAAGCAAGCTTCAGGAAAATGATATTAAAGTAATTTTATTTCTCACACCACATTCAAAAATTTTTCTAGATTATTTTCCTGAAAATGAGAGAATTATTTTTCAAGAAATTATAGATAATATTTCTATGACAAATAAAATATTAGTTCATTCGGAAATAGATAGATATTCAGAATTAAATGTATGGCATGATCACACTCATTTAGCAGTTAATAACAATACAGATTTTTATTCTAAAGATGTTGCGGGGTTTATTTTAGATGAGATTGAAAAATAATGCTCTTTAATACAATTGATTTTGTCATATTTTTTATTGTTTTATTAACAACAGTTGTTGCAATTAAGCATAGAAAATTCCAACATGTGTTTTTATTAATTGCAAGTTATTTCTTTTTTTATTATTCTAGTAATTATCTAATTATTCTTTTGATATCATCCACATTACTTGATTTCTATGTCGGAAGAGCAATATGGAACAATAAAAATATTGTAAGAAAGAAAATACTTCTCATAATTAGTCTTGCTGGAAATCTAGGACTGTTAGGATTTTTTAAATATGCAGATTTTGCAATTTTGCAATTTAATTATCTTGGTGAACAATTCAACTTAGCAAATGATATTCCATTTTTGAATTTGGCCCTTCCAATAGGTATATCATTTTATACATTTCAAACCATCAGTTATACCGTTGATATCTATCGTGGAAAGCTAAAGCCTAGTGAATCACTTAAAGAATTTGCATTATTTGTTGCATTTTTCCCACAATTAGTTGCAGGGCCAATTGTTAGAGCATCTGTATTTCTTCCACAATTACGAGAAAAAATAGACAAATTACAAGAAATTAGTGTTAAACGAATAATTTCGATTGATGGAGTTAATCTCAAAATTGGAATTACATTAATGGCAGTTGGATTTTTGAAAAAGATGTTTTTTGCAGACAATATCGCACCATTAGTAAATGATATTTTTAGCAATCCCATTGGCGCTGAATCATTTACAATAATTTTAGGAGCTATTGCATTTGGTTTTCAAATTTATGGGGATTTTTCTGGATATAGTGATATCGCAATTGGAGCAGCGTTAATACTAGGATTCAAACTACCCATTAATTTCAACAGACCATATTTTGCAATTTCCCCATCAGATTTTTGGCATAGATGGCATATTTCATTATCATCTTGGTTAAGAGATTATTTGTACATACCATTAGGTGGAAATAAGAAATCACGTGGAAGAACATATTTGAATTTAATGTTGGTGATGTTTTTAGGAGGTTTGTGGCATGGTGCTGCAATTAATTTTATAATATGGGGAATATTACATGGATCATACTTGTTTGTTCATAAATTGATTGTGAATAAATTTCCAATTTTAAAAAATAATTCATTTTTTAAAACAAAAAGTGGAAAGATAATATCAATTTTCATTACACAGTATTTTATTTTCTTAGCATGGATTACATTTAGGGTTCAGAATTTAGAACATCTAACATATTCATTACAAAAATATATTTTATTAGATTTTCAATACATGCAAACAATTGAAATTATTATCACACATAAAATATCTATTGTAGTTATGATTTTATTTATAATATTACATTATGTTACATTTAAAAAACATGATATTAAAACTAAAATTTCAAATCTCTCTTTACCACTTTGGATAATTTTTCTATTTTCAGTATCATTAAGTATACTATTACTATATGATGGAAATCCTGAAGATTTTATTTATTTTAAATTTTAACTATGTTCTTTAAACAAAATTCTAACATAATAAATTCAAATAGCAAAGTTAAAAACTAAATCACAGTCATAATAAAAAACATATATGAATTTTAGTGATAGTTTAAAAAATATTTCATTAATAGGTGTAGGAGATGTTTTTGCAGCTGGTATATCAGCAATATTTTGGATTTTCTTATCTAGCATGATTTTACCAGAAGAATATGGAGAAATTAATTATCTAATCAGCATAGCTACAATTACTTCATCTCTTGCTCTAATTGGAACACAAAATACGCTTACAGTTTTTATTGCAAAGAATAAGGAAATAATTTCGACACTATTTCTTATATCCTTCTTGTGTTCGGTAGTAGGAATTATTGTATTATTTTTAATTTTTAACAGAATTGATATTGGTTTATTGTTGATGGGTTTAGTAATTTTTACACATGGAATATCAAGTAATCTGGGAAAGAAAAATTTTAAAAAATATACAACTTATTCATTGGTTCAAAGAAGTTTAATGGTAATTTTTTCATTATTTGCATATTATTACGTTGGTGTAGATGGAATTATTTATGGTATTGCTTTATCATATTTTTTATATGTGAAAATCTTCATAAACGAAATAAAAAAACCTTTTTGGGATTTACATTTATTAAAATATAATAAAAATTTTGTCTCAACTAATTATTTACTTATGTTAACAAATGCCATCATGACTCAAGTCGATAAAATTTTAATTGTTCCAATTCTAGGTTTGGCAATTTTAGGAAACTATTCATTAGCTTTACAAATAATAGCTATACTATCTATTGTTCCAAGTATAATCTTCAAATTTATTTTACCATATTCAGCTACTAATACTCAAAACCAAGGATTAAGGAAAAAATCCATCCTACTTTCATGTTTTCTAGCTGGAATAGGTATATTCATTTTACCACAAATTATTCCCATCTTTTTTGAAAAATATACAGAAACTATTCAAATAATTCAAATAATGAGTTTTGTGATAATTCCAGTTACAATCAATGTATTTTATCATGCAAAATTTTTAGCGTTGGAAAATGGCAAAATACCACTGTTTACAGGCATAATATCAAGTACAATTATGGTAACAGGAATGATAATCTTAGGAACATTATACGGCATAACAGGTGTAGCAATTACCTATGTATTGGCATATTCTAGTGGAGTTGTATTTAGTGTCTATATGGCAAAAAAATTACACATAGATTAAATTTAAAACTATTTTATTGCGTTAATCATTTATTGTCAAACTAAAGAATGAATTTATGAGTATTAGAAATGATCTATACAGGTTTTTGTATAAATGTTTAAGCGGACATGGGCTACACAAATATCATACATTTGTAAAATTGAATTCAATTATTCGATTATTTTTTTCTAGCAACACGACCAATATTAGAGGTTTTAAATATTTTCTAGGTGAAAGTAACTACAAACGATTTTCCATAATGGATATGGAAAAATTTCATGACCCACTTGAAATTCAACAAATAGAATTGAATGTTAACGAGGAAGATATTGTAATTGATGTAGGAGCCAATATCGGTTTGGTTACTTTACCATTGTCAAAATTTGTAAAAAAAAATGGTAAGGTTTATGCTTTTGAACCACATCCCCAAAATTTTGAGATTCTTTCTAAAAATGTTGCAATAAATAGCATTAAAAATATCATTTTAGAAAATAAAGCTGTTTCAAATTATAATGGATCTGCAAAATTATTTGATAGTTGGGCAAAAAACGAAGATGGTGCAGCAAAATTATTTAGAACCGAAGGACAACCATCTGATTTTACTGAAACTCCAGTAATCACACTAGATACTTATTTTGAAAATATCAAACTAATTGATAAAATTTCATTTGTAAAAATAGATGTTGAAGGAGTTGAATATGATGTAATAATGGGTATGAAAAAAATTTTAGAAAAAAATCCAAAAATTCAATTAATTATCGAATTCATCCCACGACAGCTTATTGCATATGGAGCAAATCCAAAAGAAATGTTAAATTTCTTAATTTCAATGAATTTTAAGATATATTGGTTTGATTATAGTAAAGACAAAAAAATGAAAATTGTAGATGATGTTGATGGATTGATTAAAGGATATCCATATCAATCCGTAAATATATTATGTAAAAGAAATTGATTTTATGTAAAAATAATTTTTTGATTTTTAATTTATTCACTTAGTTTATTCTATTAATGAAAATATCAACCATAGAATAAAATTAAGTTATATTTCTAAAATTTTTAAAAATAATTAATATTAAAAAATCATGTAGAATTATTTTGTTCTACTTTTTTGCATAACAATACAAAATTTAGTGGCATATGTGATTTTTCATATGGAATTGGTGTATAAGAATTTTCAAAAATTTTGTCATTTAATTGCTCTTTTGTATTACGAATTTTAAGAATTGATTTTTGTAAATGTAATTTATAAAAATTTTCATTCTTATCAACAGTTTGAAGAATTTTTTTTGAACTTTTACGAATTACTGAAAAAATATTTCCAATAGATGTCAAAGATTTTTGTTTTGATTGAAAGTTAGAAGGAGTCTTTTGAGAAAAAATACCAATATCAGGAAAGAAGTTTTTTAGGATTTCTAGTAAATCATCCATATTAAAACCAAAAGTTTCTTTTGTAGTCATATATCGAAGCATTGCATCTTTGTTAATTGTTGAAAGAATTAATGTTCCATTGTCTTTCAATAATGAATTATAAAGTTTAAAAACAGAAATAGGATTTTTTTGATATTGTATTTCTTCAAATGATATAATACAGTCAAAAGTTTTTTCTTGAATTTCATTAATTTTTGGACCAATCTCGTAATCAATTGAATTATCATCGTTTAATTTTCGTATTCCAAGATTTTCGTCTGGATAAAAAGAATCATGATGGAAAATTTCTTTAGTTCCGGAATTCAATAATATTTTTGAACAAAAGAATTGTGTGTTAACACCATGTGTACAAAACAATACTTTTCCTTTAGCATATGATTTAGCAAATTTTATTCTTTCTACTTCAGATTGATAAAAATTTCCCGGAAGTATGAATTTTCTATGTTCAGTTTCAATTTTACCATTACTTCTTCCCCATTGATCTTTAAATCTTACAACATCATCTAACTCAATAGTTGATGATTCAATAAATAATAAATCCTCAATAGATTCCACTTGATGAATAATTCCGGGTTTTATATGGTAAATCATTCCAGGATTTATCTCTAATTTTTTCATATTAGAAATTAAATTATCAATATCTTCTGTTGAATAATTATCTGCGGCATAGTCTTCAATGTTTATTGGGGTTTCTGAATAATGAAGTATTCCTTTACCTTTTAGAACATATGTTGTCTCTTCTTTAAATTGATGAAACTGAATACTAGATTTATTATTTGTTTTAAAAAATATTTCTTTTAATGCGTATTTGAAATCTGGGGCACCATCAGCAATCCATTTTTCATAGCCCCATGGTTTGTTGATAGTCTTTACAATTCCAATATTTGTTATATTAATTGACAATCAAATTTCTAAAACAGATTTTGAATATTAATATTTAGTTTAAAAATTCTTTAATTCATTTTGGATTATAGAACTTCCATATGCCATTAAAAGATAGTTGAATGGAGGTAAATGAAGAGGGGCCATATTAATAAAAGTTAATCCACCTAACAAATGCACTTTATGTTTATCAAAACTTTTTTCATCCAAAAAGTTGTCAAAAATTTCTTCATATGATTTTTGATGTGTCCATGTTGGTAATTCTATTAAACAATCATCATTTTCAAATTTTATTTTAAATTCACCTTTTCTAATCATATCAAAATTAATTTGTATTCCAGCCCACAATTTTGCAAGATCATAGTAAATATCACCATATTCAACTACTCCTGCAAAATCATGTCTCCAGTCAATTAAAAGGAATTCCTTAGATTCAGGTTCATGAAGTATATTTCCAAAATTAAGATCTCCATGAATAAAAGATTGTTTTCCATCAAATAAAATATCCCACGGTATTTTTTTTATTAATATGTCAAAAGAACATAATTCTTTCCCATTAATTTTTGTAGGTAAAGGATAATTTGGAAAGTCTTTTAAAAATTTATTATATCGTAAAATTGTTTTATCATAATAAAATTCCTTACATTTAGCAGATATGGATTCTGAATTATTTTTTGTCCACAGATTATCATCAAGCCAAGAAAGTAAATTTACAAAAGATATTGGATCTCCCGTGGTATAAAAAACATCACCATTAAAAAAATCATAAGAAAAGAAGTTTTCACAGGATGTAATTTTTGGAAATATATTTGGTTTGAGTTGATTTTTAATTATTTTTTTATTCAAAATATCTTGATCATTGAAAAATTTTATTACTTTTTTATTTACAAAATAAATCAATTCATCAGGTTTAGAAAAATCATATGGATTTTCTTTTGATTTTATTGCATTATATTTTTCTAAATCACCAAGATTAATCCATTTAGTTTCATATGCATAAAGACCAGAATTCATTAAAGTTTGAATTCCATTTGAGATCTGATGTTCATTATTAATAAGTTGATTTTGTTCTAATGCTATCCAGAAATTGGAAAAATCATGGACAAAAAGTGGTGTCGTAAATGCATAATAATCTGAATTAGATTCTTTCTTATCTCTAATGTCTTTGACCTTTTCATTTTCAATTAAAACATTACAATAATGTATAGATTCTGAAGGCGATATTTTTTCTATTCCTAACCAATTTCGATCATATACATCAGGTATATCATCAATTATTAGACAATCACAAGGAGTATAAAAAAAAGGTTCTTGAAGATATTTTTTACATGACAATAAAGAAAACCCAGGTCCACTACCTTTTCCTTCAAAATTTTCAATATTTACATAGATAAAATTTTTATCAGGATGAGCTAATGAAAGATAATTTTTTACTTGTTCACCTAAATATCCCAATGCAATGACAAATTGACTTTCGTTTGGAAAATTATCTATCAAGTGTGAAATTATTGCTTTACCATTTACAGGTAAAAGAGATTTATTTACAATATTTGAGAATGAACCCATTCTAGTGCCTTTTCCTGCAGTTAGAATACAAATTTTCATTAAATCATTTTAGACATATTCTTTTATTTACTTAACTTTACGCTTAGTTAATGAGAAAAATGAAGCCAGATATTTTCTTTTTAGATGTAGATGGTGTATTAACAACTGGACAATTTTTATATAATAAAGATGGAAAACAATTCAAAGTTTTTGGTCCTGACGATAATGATGCGTTATCGTTATTGAAACAGTTTCTCAAAATACATTTCATAACGGGAGACAAAAAGGGTTTCAATATTAGTAAAAAAAGAATTGTTTCAGATATGAAATTTCCCCTAAATTTAGTCAGTACAGTTAATCGTATTGAATGGATAAAAAACCAGACATCATCTTTAGAAAGGGTAATCTACATGGGAGATGGCATATTTGATCATTATGTATTTTCCAAAGTAGGGTATTCAATAGCTCCAGCAAACGCAGATGAATTAGCTAAGAAAAATGCCAATTATGTTACAAAAAGAAATTCTGGTGAAAGGGCAGTTGCAGAAGCATGTATACATATTTTGAAAAAATTTTATGCTATTGAAGATATATCAAAAATCCAATTAGGTAAAAAGAAAATTGGAGAATGGGTAGGTTAATGAAGAAATTAAGAGAATTCCAAAATAAACAAAAATGTACATTACTTGGAATAGGTCCTATGAGCAAAAATTGTGTTGATTCAACAATAGAAATTGTTAATGAATACGATATTCCATTAATGATTATTGCCAGTAGAAGGCAAATAGAATGTAAAGAGTTTGGTGGAGGTTATGTAAATAATTGGTCAACAGAAGATTTTACAAAGTATGTAAAAAAGAAAGATCTTAAAGAGCAAATCATTTTGTGCAGAGATCATGGTGGTCCGTGGCAAAATGAATTTGAAAAAGAGAGAAATTTATCATTATCAGAAACTATGAAAACAGCAAAAAAATCATTTGAAAAAGATATTGAATCAGGATTTGAGATAATACATATAGATTCATCAACTGATACTATATCAGAATTAACAATTGATGAAATTTTAGATAGAAATTTTGAATTATATGAACATCTATGGAAATTTTCAAGAAAAATAGATAAGAAAATAGAATTTGAGCTTAGTATAGGTAAAGAAGATGGAGGAATTCATACTTTAGAAGAAATAAAATACGCTCTGGATAAAATTTTAAAGTTTTGTTCAATAAAAAAAATTCCAACACCTCTATTTTTAGTGGTAAGGACTGGAAATTATGTTATGGAAGCAAAAAATGTAGGTAATTTTAAAGAAATTTTTTCTAATAGAAGTGATAATTCAATGTGTAATAATTTAAAATTAATTATTAAATTATTAAATCAAAATGGAATTATGCTTAAAGAGCACAATACAGATTTTTTGTCTAATGAATTATTAAAATTTCATGTTGATTTAGGGATTCATGCATGTAATGTTGCACCAGAATTTGGAATTGTTGAAACCAAAACATTTCTTGATTTATTAAAAAAATTTGAACTTTATGATGAATTTGATGAGTTTATAGAATTATCATACAATTCAACTAAGTGGGATAAATGGATATTACCAAATAGTAAACTAGGAAAAATTGATAAGGCAATTATTGCGGGACATTATATTTTTTCATCGCCAGAATTTATTAATTTAAAAAATAAAGTAAAAACAAAAATTCCTCACGATATAGATGATTTTCTAAAAAAAGAAATCAAAAAATGCATTCTAAGATACATATTTTCCTTTAACTGTGTACAGAAATAAAAAAGTGATGTTAATTTGGAAATTAAAATTAGAAATGTAAATGGTTTAAGAAAATGTTTTTTTTGTAAAAATAAAGAAAACAAGTTAATTGGTTCAATTATTAATGCACCACTCATTTTAGGTTGTATTCAAGATTCAAATAAAGAAAATTCTTTTATTAGTTTTAATGTTTGGCAATGTAAGAATTGTAATCTCGTATTTACAGATGCAAAAATTGATGAAATTGCATACTCCACAATTCATTCAGAAGCTGTAGGAAAAAT
>Ga0233434_1000333_pt1 | contig 55737 bp, 33 predicted proteins | sample SI_122_August201_4_FD_182738 | JGI IMG/M metagenome (GOLD analysis project Ga0233434, IMG submission 182738) | Seawater microbial communities from Saanich Inlet, British Columbia, Canada - SI_122_August2016_120_MG | ecosystem: Environmental > Aquatic > Marine > Inlet | place: Canada: British...
GTTGTGCCGTCGGGCCAAAGTCGTCCCTTTTAGCAAAAATGGGAGTGGCCGCAGCTTGGGGTGGGTGTTGCCCGCGGATGCCAGCCGTCTGGCGTCGATGGTCTTCGGGTTGGGCGGGGACTTTATCGACGAACAGCAGCGGGCATACACGCTGGACTCGCCCGAGGTGCGCGAGGCGCTCTTGATGTTGCGGGAATTGGTCGTCGATGGGGCGTTGGAGCTGGCGTTTGAGAGCGATGAGGGTTTGCGCGATTTTCTCACCGGAGAAGTGTTGTTTTTTCTCGGGTCTTCCACGGGTATCCCGCATGTCGAGAGCGCGGTGGCGGCAGGACTTGGTTTCAACTGGCAGGTGGCGCCTTTGCCGCACTCCACGCCCGAGCCGGTGCTCAATGTTTACGGCGCCAGCGTCGCGGTGTGTCGCACGACACCGGCCAAGCAGCTGGCCGCCTGGCTCTTCCTCAAGTGGTTTACCGAGCCGGAGCAGCAGGCGCGGTGGGTGGAGGCCAGCGGGTATTTTCCGGCACGCAAGGGGGCGGCGGAGCATTTGCAAGCGTATTTTGCCGAACATCCGCGTTATGAGCGGGCCTTTGCTTGGCTTGATGCCGGCCGCGGTGAACCGGGGGTGCGCGGCTATACGCGGGTGCGGCGGCTGATTGCCGAGGCGATGACGGCGGTTCTCGAGGGGGAGGATATGGATGCGGCGCTGGCGGATTTGCAGCAAAAGGCGGATGCGACGTTGACGGAGTAGATGGGTGGACGGGCGGTGATGGTGTGATGAGCCGCATATAACAGAAACGCCGCCGGCCTCGTTGTGGGGGCGGCGGCGTTTTCTATTGCGCTGGAAGGATCGGCGGAGGAAGTCAGCGCAGGGTGTTCATTCGGCGTTGGGCCATCCGTAGCCGCCCGTTATTGCGATTACTTTTTTCGCGTTGGGCACGGTCAAGTTCAACGTTTGTGTGGATTTGAAGAGCTGTCTGTCGGGTGCGATGCTTAGGGCGAGGAATTCGAATTGGCCCTGTTGGTTGGCGGTAAAGGTGTGGTTGGCTTGCCAGATCCCAGCGCTGTGCTCGGAGAGTAAGAGATCGGACCATAGGCCGTCCGAGATGCGCAGCATCGGCGTTTCGCTCGCCCCGAGTTGACTGATCACGTAGAGATCGAGATAGGCGGGATGCAGGGGGTTGGGCAGCAGCACGAGTTGGAAATCTTCGCTTTCGAGACCGAGGCTACCGTCGGTGGGCAAGACTTGCGCCAGCACTAATCCTGAATATTCGTTGCCTTGCGGGTCAACGGCGATAAGTTCGATGATCTCGCTGGTTTGCCAGGGCGTATTGGGGGTCAGAACCAGGCTGTGGTCCGCCGGGTCATAGTTTACCGCGACTGGTTGTAGGCCTTTGGCGACCCACAGCAATAGGGCCGGGTCGACTTCGCCTTCAATAAGTTCGTCAAATGGTAAACGCAGGGCCGTGGCTCCGGCGAAGAGCGGCACCTCCGTGCGCGGGTTGAGCGCAAAGACCAAGGCGTTGGTGGAATGGACTTCTACATGCAGGGCGGTTTCGAGGCGGGTGCCATCGCTCAAGATACCAACTATCGTCAGCATTTCCTCGCCGTTGAAACCCTCGTCGGTGAAAATCAGCAGGCGGTGGGTCTCCGCGTCGACTAATGCGCGGACGTGCTCGCCGCTACTTAGCTCCCAGGTGAAATCAGCCGCGTCGGCGCCGGTGATAAAGGCGTCGAGATCGAGGCTTTGGTCAAAGGCGCCGGCTTCGAGTTGTAGGGCCGGCAAGGCGCTTAACTCGGGCAGGTCGACCGTCGGTACGGCATCCGGATCGGCAATGATGGTAATGCGCACAGTCCGTATTTGCGCCGGCAATTCGGGGACTTCGGCGATAAAGGTAATTTCTTCGCTGCCGGTCCAGCCTCCGGTTGCGCGCACGCTGGCCTGGCGGGTCGTCGGATCGACGATGACCATCAAGTTTTGTTGGCCGCTGACCTGCCAGACGACGGTCTCCGGAGCATAGTCGCCGGCGACGAAGTCGTCGAGGCCGAAAGAGTGAATCTGACCGTTGATGAGGGTGAAGTTGGGGATGGGGTTGAAGGTAAAAGACAGCCCTGTGTCGGTCTTTTCGCCGAGCAGTTCGAGTCGTAAGAGTGCGACGGCCTCGTGGCCGTCGGGGTCGACGACGCGCACTTCGAGTTCGAGTTGTCCGGGTTGCGCGGTGGGGCCGGTTTCGATGATCAGCACGTGAGTCAATGGGTCGACGCGCAGTGCGACATCGTCGCGTTCGGGTAAGAAGAAAACTAAGTCGTCGTTGTTGTGATCGAGGTCGAAGACATAGTCGTCGAGATCGATCGAAGTATCGACGCCGGCTAGCGGTAGGCTGATATCGGGCAGTGCCGCGAGCAGGGGACCGCCGTCGGGCGAGGCGGCGAATACGGTTAGATCGAAAGAACTATTGCCGCCCGAAGGGTCGGTGACCGTCAAGGTCAGGGTTTCGATGCCGACAAAATCGGCCGGGGCTTCTATGCGGACCAGGCGTCCGCCGCTGAGTTGAATGTTCAGTCGGTTCTGGCCTTGTACGGTCCAGAGTAAGCTCTCGCCCGGGTCATCTGGATCGACGGCAACATCGTCGAGTGCCAATAAGTGATGATCGCCGGCGGTCAGGCCTAAGCGCTGCGGCGGGTTGACCACATTCGGTGGCAGGGAAGGTGCGATCGTCACGGTCAGCGGGCCGATCGCGGTCAGCCCGCCCGAATCCTCGAAGATCAGGGTGATCTCCTCGGTGCCCTCCCAATCGGCGGGGCCGTCGAGTATAAGACGGCCCTCGCTAAGCTCGAGTCCGACGTGCTCGTTGCCGCTCCAAGAAAACCCCAAGTCTTCGGTCGCGTCTTCGATATCGGCGATTAGATTTGCCAAGACCAGGCTGCTGTCTTGTTTGCCCATGGTCAGCCGCACGTTTGGCGAGGAGAGCAGGCGCGGGGCGTCGTTGACCGGATTGACTTCAACGGTGATCTGCAAGGTGTCGGCAAAGGCGTGGTTGTCCTCAACGACGAGCGCGATCTGTCCCTGGCCGTGCCACTCGGGCAGGGCGGAGAGATGGGCGATATAGGGTGGGCCGGCGATCTCCACTTGAATTTCCCGGCTGCTCAAAACGCTCCAGATGAGTAAATCGGCTTGCGTATCGGGGTCATCAACCAGTGCATCGAGGGGAATATCGTAGGATTCGTCCTCGGCGAAGACCAACGTCGAGAGTGAGTTGAGGACCGGTGGCGCATTGACAAAAACATCGACCGTATCGGATGCGGTCTGACCGTCCGGGTTGGTGACGGTGACGATTAGGCGCTCCCAGGGCGAAGCGTCGGCTGGCGCTTGCAGAATCAGGTCGTTGCCGTTGCGGTCCGGAGTTAATGACGGAGTTGCCGAGACCGTCCAGGTCAATTCGTCCGGCCCGTAAAGGGGGTCAAAGACCATGTCGTCCAAATGCAATGCTTGCGAACTGCCGCGGGGCAATATCAATTGCTCGGGCAAGCCGTTGATCGAGATGCCCTGTACTGTGAGCTTGAGCGGGGTGATAAAGCGGAAGGAGCGCTGGCGGCCGTCGGGCAAAAAGAAACGCGTTTCGCGCACTCCGCTCTCGTCGATGAGGATGGTCCCTTCCCTGATCGGTGCTAAAGTGCGCAGGCGGAACGAGGCGACCGGACCTTCTCCTTGGTCCTCGGCGCGGACGATGCTATAGTCGAGTTGCGTGCCGGGGGCGTCGGCGGCCGGGTCGTCTTCGGTGAGCATATAATTTCGGTAGATCTCGCCATTGCCGAGAAATACGCCGGGCGCGAAGGGCTGGTAGCCCGTCTCTTCGGCCCGGTCGTTTTCGACTAGGGCAAAGCGCGTCTCGTCGAAACTGAGAAAGATGGCCGCCCCAGAAATCGCTTCGTTCTCCGAGTCGATCCAGACCTCGATTTCGATTTCTTGGCCGACGAGGATGGAGGCTTCCGTGGCCCCGGTATCGGCATGGCGCAGTTCCAGCCGAGCGGCAAGCAAATTCGCCGGTAGGCTAAAAACTACAAGAATAAGGCTAAATAGATTCTGTTTGTGCAAAACACTTCCTCCCTGAGTGGGACCTGCACCAGGAAGGGGGCAAATCCCATGCCAGGGTGGAATCGGGCTAAATGAGGGGGGTAGTCGAGGAAAAAAGGGAATTGCAAGGGAAGTTGGTTCCCAATAAGGAGGAATAAATTTCCCAAGGTAGGGGGGTAATATGCTCTCCATGGGGGTATGGACTGGAAATCTACTCTATACATAGTATGGCATTGTTCTTGCTGAGATATAGGCAATTGAAGGGATTCGTTCGCTCCGAATGGGTGGAGCGATAATTCTAAGGAATGGAATTGTGAGACCCTCAGCTCAGAGCAATACATATTTGATCTTCGGCCGTCGGCCGGGCCAGACGGGGCGATTCTCAGTCCCCTGGATCGCGATCGGGTTGCTGCTGTTGTTATGGCTAGCACCCGAGATCTACGGCGCGGCACCGACCTTTGAGAATCGCACCCCGGTGGGTTTCTCAAGCCAGGACAGCACGACCCAGCAGAACTTTGTTTTGGGTCGCCAAGTCACTGTGCGCGCCGACCTCAGCCAAGCCGCTACCCCAACACATCCGGTCTACGGCCACTTCCATAATATAGAACAGAGTAAGCAGGTCGAGAGCACGGACGTCGACGGCTTACAGACCGATCTAGTCGTCGACGCCGATGGGGTGATCCATATGGCCTGGATCTCCCAGGAAACGACTAGTCCGGTGACGACGCCGATCTACCATGTTCGCTACGCGCGCAGCGAGGACAAGGGCAAGACCTTTTCTTCGCCAGCCAGCGTTTCGGGTGCGCTGCGCTACGATCTGATCACTATAAACGTGGCGGGCAGCACTAGCGGTTTTTCGACATTGGACATCGAAGTGGACAGTCGCGGTAACCCGCGGGTGGTCTATGCGATGAACCACTCGGCGGATGGCCATACGGACAATTTTAGCCTTACCAGCGGCGACTCAGACAATATCTATTTCAATTATTCGGAAAACGGCGGCGCTTCGTGGCTGCCGGGCGACAATTCGATCGTTATCAACGATACGTTGACCGTAGGCAGTCGTTCAACGGCTTTCCCACGCATGGCGATCGACCAACGCGACAATATTTACATTAGCTATGTACGCGGCTCTACCCAAGGTACTGGTGCCGACGACATCATGTTGGCGAAGGTCGACCGCGAAACCACACCTTTCACTATGGTGGGGATTGGTTCGACGGCCAATACCGGCAGCGGTGGTGGGGTGCGGATCTCGCCTGACGCCGGGCGCCATACTGGTCCGGATATCGACATGGGCACCGGTGATGTGCTGCATATTGCCTATTTCAATGACACGGGGAACTCTGTCGAGCATAAGACACTGTTGGCTGATGCGTGGAAGACGGTTGGCGGCACGGGCTGGAACCAGGACGCCGACGGGGCCGGTATCGACGACTTTACCGACGAAGCCGGGGCGGCGGCGATTGAGGAAGATGCACATTTCTTCTTCCCGACCGTGGTGGTCGACAAACAAAGTTCGCCCGACAAGATCTACGCGTTCTACAAGTTTGGCGACGCCAATTTTGAGACCGTCTTTTTTAATAAATACACCTACGACAACGCGATCGGCGCGAGCGCGGGCTGGAACAAGGCTTCGGCCGCCGCGGTGTGGAGCACGGCGACTTCGCCGGTCTACGAAGATGCGACGAATTACAATATAGATCTGGACTGGACGGTGACCGGCCGCGTGGCGGCGGTCGTCGATGAACGCCTGCCAGACAAGGGCGAATTGCATATCGCCTTTAGCGCCGGCTTTTCGTATGTCGGCGGCAATGCCACTACGGGGGCGGGTGAGCACGATATCTATTATGGTTTTTACAATGGCACGAGTTGGACTTTGCCCGAAAAGGTGGCCGATGACGATTCGGACTTGGCGACGGAGGACGGTATTGCCACGACCGACATTTTCCTCGGGTCTCCGGTGCTGGCCAAGGCCGCGAGCGATGCCAGTGTCTATCTGGTCTTTTCCGGTGGCACCGGCGAGGGGCTTGGTGTACACGGGATCAGCGACGTAAACCACCACGCTTATTTTAAGGTATTGGGCCGGGCCGTCACCTCCGAGGACCAGTCGGTACCGGTGGGAGCTTTCCAGTACGACCTGAGTTACACGCCCGTCAATGCGCAGAATCTCTCCACCACTATTGCTAATAATGCGATCTACGTGCATGTGGCCGACAACGCGGACGGTAGCGGCTTAGGAGCGACGGGTAAGTCCAGCGACGGTTTTCTTGCCGGTGACTGGGAGAGCGTCGGTACGAGCCTGCGCGATTCGGACAAATTCTTCGAAGGCAAATTCAACGAGGATACCGCTACCACCAACGAATGGGGTGATGACGACGACAAGAAGGGCCTATTAGTCAAACTCAATGTCTTGGGCAGCGATTCGTCGACGAATCTCCAGGCGGTGAAGACGAGTTCGGCTACGAATACGGTGGCCAGTCCCGCGGTGGGTGGTACGGTGACACCGGTAGCTGACCCGACAGGCGCTGCCTTCGTAGTTGCCGGAGACTTCTTTATGCTCGGTGCCGACATTGATATCGTTACCTCCAACACTTCGCCATCGGTCTCGATCTCTCAGCCCGACGGCATCGGCGACGAAGCCAGCACCTCGTATTCGATCGTTTATAGCCTTAGCGACGTTGATGACTATATGTCGAGGGGGGACCTGTTGGCTTCGCTTTATTTTTCGCCCGACAGCTCGCTCGCCTCGGTGCAGGATGTTCGCATTTTTAGCACACTGATCGCCGACGAGAACGACATTTCGTCGGTCTTTGCCAGTGGCACCGATGACTTTATTGAGGGCCAGAACGGATCCTACACCTGGGATGAGCCGTCGGCTGCGTTAAAGGCCAAACTCTTCGCCGCGATCACCCAGGTCATTAGTGGGCAGTACTATATCTATTTGGTTGCCGACGACCAGAAGAACCCGCCGACTTTCGCCCGCAGTCCGGGCGCGTTGACCATCAAGCACAAGCCGATTATCCTGCATGTCGACCCGGCTGGGTCCGATACCGTCGACACCGGCGTGCGCAGTGGCGAGAATGCAAATCCCTACGATTTGGATTTCACGGTGCGGGACTTCGATCTACAGGGTACGGCCGAGATCCAACTATTCTACTCGTCGGTGAGCGGGCTTAGCTCGGTGTCTACCATCGGCACTTTTCCTAGCCAACAATTCACCTTGGGCAAGAGCGTGTCCGGGGTCCGGGCGATTCCGATTACCGGCACCGACACCTTGACCAGCATCGCGACCGATTTTTCCTGGGATATCACCGATTCGGTGGCCGTCCGCGTCGGGGCGCTCGTCGATTCGCAGACGGTGGTCGAGAATGCGTATTTCATCTATTTGGTGGCCAGCGATTCACTGAATATCGCGGTCGGTCAGTCCGATGCGGCGCTGACGGTCAAGCATTCACCCTCGTTCACCTTCTACGAACCGCCGAAGGACACGCACCGCAAGATCAATACCGGCTCGCAGCCGATCTATTCGATCCAATGGCAGAAAGGCCGTGGCGACCAGGATTTCGACAACAACGCGACGATTGATTTCTACTTTACCACGGACAACCCAGCGGCGATCAACTACGAGAATTTCCCCGATTCGTTGCTCAAGGATTCGGATACCCAGATTGTAGTCAAGGGACTAACCGAGGACGCCGAAGGCAAGTCCGACATGTTCGTCTGGGATCTGAGGAATCCGCCCAATGACGTACCGCGCATCAAGCGCAAGGTCTGGCTCTACGCCGTGATTCGCGATGCGAACGGCAATAGTAATGTGGCACTAGGCGGGGCGCTGACGATGGATCACGATCCGCACATCACACTGCTCAGTTCCAAGCTCGACGACTACGGCAGCTTCCAGAAGAACGATGTGTTGCGCGTAGCCTGGGATGATTATTTGGTCGACGACGGTTCGGGTACCGACGACGCCTATATCAGGCTGTATGCCTCGACGACCTCGAATTTTACCACCAACCAGCAGCTTGAGAACGATATCGGCGCGACCGGTTTTCTGCTCAATAGTTCGAATGGCTTATTGACGGGTACGATTACCTCGATTCGCGAGGACAGTCTCGATTTCTTCGATTGGAACACCAAACTTTTCGGTGCTGCCGGCAGTAGCTATTTTGTCTACGCGGCGATCAATGCGGACCCGACTTTCTCCGATGGCACCAATACCGTGCCCCGCTCAGCAGCCGCACTTGCCCTTTCGGGTACCGGCTCATTGCCGAATATCAGCCTCAGCCCGACCGACCAGGTCGTCGCAGTGGGCGATACGATAACGATGGACGTGATGGTGCAGCACTCCAGCCCGATCAATCTAGTGCAGATCGTGCTCAATCTCAGCAGCAGCACTAGTTTTTCGATTGTTGACCAGAGCACGGCAACGGGACCGCAGCCCTTCGTTGACCTCAACGAGATCTTTTCCGGTACGACGCCGATCGAGAACAGCTTTGACCCGGGTACCAACAAATTAAAATTTACCAAGTCGAGTTTTCTCGGGCAGGTTGTTGGTAGCACGACCCAACCGGCGCGGTTGGCCCGGTTCCAATTGGTGCCCACCGGCAACTTGGTGGCGGCGCCGTCCATGACTTTCGCGACCGGCGAGGCCGGCACCGTACTCGGTGTCGAAGGCAAGCTCGATCCCTTCGATAGCAGCGAGGGGCTGACTCTAGTAGATCCGTCATTCGCTCGCGTAGCCCGCGGGACGGTTACCGCGACGATTGAACTTGAAGGCCGTACCCTGGGCGACAGTAATTTTCAGACTTTTCTCGACGTGCACTTGCGTCAGCCGGGCAGCACCATAGATATCAGTGACGCGATCTACAAGAGCGCCAACGACGAGGTCACCGCGACCAGCGACACCATCGAGGTCCAGTCTGCTCTGACGACCGGGGCGTTGAGTTTGAGTAGCGTGCCGCCGGGGCGTTATATCTTGACAGTGAAGGACACCAGCCACGTCAGCGGGCGCACCGATACCTTTACAGTGACGAATGGACAGACGGTGGCGGTGACCCTATTGGGTTCCGATTTGCGCGGTGATCCGACCTCGGCCCTGGCCAACTCGGGTAGGCGCCTGATCGCCGGCGACACCAGCGAAGACAATGAGATTAACGAGGACGATGTCAATATTATCATTGCCGCTTGGGGTACTACGACGACTGTGCCGAGCTTTCACCAGGCTGATCTCAATAACGACAACCAGGTCGGGGCTGCGGATCTGACCGCGACGACGTCGAATTTTGGCAATAGCAGGGGGTTCGGCGCGCCGCCGGTCTACAAACGGGCGGTGGTCGACGCCAATGAGGGCGCCGCGGTTGAGATCTTGCCGCTCTTTGACGTGCGCCAGCCTTTATGGGTAGGGCGGGAGATTGAACTCGCCGTGCAGGTGCGCGACCTCGATGATCTGGCCGGTTATGAATTCGACTTGCATTTCGACCCGCAGGCGATGCGCCTGGTTGCCGATGGCAGCAAAGAAGGCGATGTTTTCGCCGCCAATCCGTTGGGTGCGGTCTTTGAGACCCGGACCGACGCTGACGGCAAGATCGAGGTGATCGGCTCGCGTTATGGCAAGCAGTGGTCGGCGGCGGGCAGTGGGGCACTGGCGAGGTTGCGTTTCGAGATTCTGCGCGAGGACGCGTTGCAGTCGGTGCGGACGGGTCAGGGTGTGTTATTGAGTTCGACCTATGAGCGCGAGGATCTGCGCTGGCAGGGTAGTTTGGCGCAGGCGCTATTGCCGCTCAGGCCCGATCTGGAACAGAACTTCCCCAACCCCTTTAACCCCAGTACCAGTATCCCCTTCGCGCTGCCGAGCAGGGCCCAGGTGCGGCTCTCGGTCTTCAATGTTCTCGGCCAGCGGGTGCGCACTCTGCTGAACAGTCAGATTGAAGCCGGGTATCACCGCTTGGCGTGGGATGGCCGCAACGACGAGGGTTATCAGGCCGGAGCTGGGGTGTATTTCTACCTGCTCGAAAGTGGTCAGTTTCGCCAGACCCGGAAAATGACGCTGGTCAAGTGATGCGCCGCGGGTTATTACATCTCCTATTGGCGCTAGTGGCGGTCGGCGCGGTGCAAGCGGCCAAACCGGTCTTCGAGAATAAGACTCCGGTGGGTTTCTCGCCCCATGACAGCACGACTAAGGCCGACTTTGTTGTCGGCAGCCAGGTTAGCTTGCGCGTCGATTTAGACCAGGCGGCGACGTATGAGTATCCGGTCGTTGGCCACTTCCACGGCGTCGAAAAGAGCGACCAGGTCGGTTCGACCGACACCGACGGCATGCAAGTGGATATCGCGATGGTTGATGTGGTGCCCTTCGGCGTTAACGACAACACTCCGGCGCCGGGTTTCACCAGTTCCGCCACGCATCCGGCTATTCATATGGCCTGGATTGAGCAGACCACGACGGCGACGGGCTCGTCAGTGCCCTATACGGGCGGTGCTACGCCTCTTTATCGGGTGATGTATGCGCGCAGCTTCGACGGCGGCGGTACTTTCGATACTGCGGTGGCTGTTACCGGCAATATTACCTACCACCTGCTTTCGACCAATGTCGCCGGCACCGGCACCTCCTTCTCGACGCTCGATCTCGAGGTCGACAGTGGCGGTCAGCCACGCATTGTCTACAGTTTTGTCTCGACCGCTGACCACGAGCGCCAGAAAAATATCTACTTGGCCTATTCGACCGACGGCGGTGGCACTTGGGAGACGCCGATCCAGGTCAACGACACCAAAGTGACCGGCGCGGTGGAAGGCCGCAATAGCGCTTTTCCGCGCATGGTCGTCGACGACCGCGACAATATGTTTATCAGCTATGTGCGCGGGTCAAGCGCGGGCACGGGCGGCGACGATATCATGCTGGCGAAGGTCAATTCCTTCACTTCGCCGTTCTCCGTCTTGCCGATCGGCGAGTCGGGCACCGCGGGCACTGGGGGCATTCGGTTAACGATCGATGCCGACCGGGCTACCGGGCAAGAGTTGGCGGTGGGCGACGGCGACGCGTTGCACATGGTCTACTTCAACGATAACGACGATCGGATTGAGCACAAGCGCTTGGCCACCGATAATACTTGGTTGGACGTGAGTGCGGCGGGGTGGAGCCAGAATGCCGACGGATCGGCCATCGCTACCTTCGATGACGAGGTCAATAATGGCGTCGAGGAAGCAGCACATTTCTATTTTCCGGCGCTGGTCGTCGACCGCAAGCGCCTGCCGGACCAGGTCTATTCGGTGTTCAAGTTCGCCAACGGAACTCCGTTCGAAGGGGTTTGGTTCAACACCTACTCCGACTCCGGGGCGGTGGGTGTCAACGCGACTTGGGGCACGGCCGCGTCGATCTGGAAGACGGCTTCGCCGGCGCTTTTTGCCGACGGCACCGCCTATAACGCCGAGCTAGATTGGACGATAACCGAACGTGTCGCCGCGGTCGTTGATGATCGTCAGGATGACCGTGGTGATCTGCATATCGCCTTCAGCGCCGGTTTTTCGTTCGTTGGTGCGAACGCCACGGCATCGGCGGGTGAGCACGACATCTATTACGCGCGATATAACGGTACCAGCTGGACGTTGCCCGAGAAGGTTGCCGACGACGATTCGGACGGCACCGGCACCGAGGACGGTATTGCGACTACTGATATCCATCTGTTGAGCCCTGCGCTGGCGCAGCACCCGGACGAGAGTAATATCTACCTGGCCTTTGCCGGGGGCACCGGCGAGGGGTTCGGTATCAACGCGGTGTCCGATGTCAATCATCACTCCTACTTCAAAGTGCTGGGCCAGACTTCTACTTATGAGGATGACTCGATTCCGGTCGGGGCCTACCAGTACACGCTATCTTATACGCCGGTTAACGCCCAAAATATCTCCGCGCCGATGGCGGACAACCCGATCTACGTACATGTCGCCGACTCGCAAAATGGCACGGGGCTTGGCGCGCAGGCCAATCTTTCGGACGGCTTTCTGGCCGGGGATTGGGAGACCGTCGGCAGCAGCCTGGCCGACGACGACAAATTTTACGAGGGGCTGACCAACGAAGACACTTCTTCGCTGAACGAGTGGGGTGATGACGATGACAAGATCGGCCTGTTAGTCAAGCTCAATGTGCTCGGCAGCGATTCATCGACGAATCTCCAGGCCGTGACGAATTCGACCGCCAGCGCTGTGGGGACTGGGTTGGGCGCCCGCACCGTGACGGTGGGAACGGATCCGAGTGGATCGTTTGTCGCGGCCGGCAGCTACTTTTTGCTCGGTGCCGACATCAATATTGTCACTGCCAATTCCGCGCCGACGGTTTCGGTGGCTCAGCCCGACGGTGTCAGTGACTTGGCCAACACTTCTTTTTCTATTGAGTACAGCGCCGAGGACGGCGACGACAGTCTGGGCGGCAATCTCAAGCTGGCGCTCTATGCCTATCCGACCAATGGCCTGAAGACCGTACAGGATATCCGCATCTTCGGCACTTTGATCGTAGATGAAAATGATGTTAGTACGGTCAACTCGTCGGGGACCAATGATCTGACCGAGGGGGCCGGCCAGACCTATACCTGGGACGACCCGCCGACGGCGCTCAAAAGCTCACTCTTTGCTTCGATCCTGCGGGTGCCCAGTGGCAGCTATTATATATATGTCGTCGGTGACGACCAAAAAAATCCACCGGTTTTTGCCGTTAGCTCCGGTGTGCTGACTTTGCTCCACAGGCCAGTGATCCAACAGATCGATCCGATCGTCGCCGACACCGTCGACACTGGGGTGCGCACCGGGATCAAGGCCAGCCCTTACGACCTCGATTTTAGCGTCGTCGACTACGACAGCGAGGCGCGGGTGCAGTTGTTTTACGCCTCAGTTAGCGGCATTACCACGGTTTCGGCAACGGGCAATTATCCGCGGCAGGAATTCGTCCTAGGCAAAAGCCTGTCCGGGACCCGGGGCACGGCGATTACCGACGCGACGACGATGAGCACCCACGACAAGGAATTCTCCTGGGATGTCAGCTCGCCGCTGGTGGCCGAAGGCAACTACTACCTCTACGCGGTGGCCACCGATTCGATCAGCGTCAGCGTTGACAATAGCAGTATGGCGCTGGTGGTCAAGCACTCGCCGGCCTTCACCTTCTACGATCCGGCTAAGGATACCCAGCGCAGTATTGATTCCGGGTCGCAGCCGGTTTATACGATCCAGTGGCAAAAAGGGCCGGGCGACAAGGACCTGGACCATGACGCGAGCGTCGTGCTGTATTTTACCACTGACAATCCCTCGACGATTGACCATTCGACCGAGGCGGGGGCTTCCTCGACCTCGTTGACCGGTGACACCGATACTCAGTTGATCATCAGCGGCTTGACAGAAAATAGCGACGGCAAAGCCGATATGTATGTCTGGGACCTGCGCAACCCGCCCAACGCGGTGCCCAAAAGCGACCGCCAGGTCTGGCTCTACGCGGTGACGACCGATGGATCGGGCAATACCAATGTGGTGCGCGGTGGTTCGCTGACGATCACCCACAATCCTTTCATTCAGCTCAATACGCGATTGCCGGGTATCAGCCAGGGCGATATACTGCGCTTCGAGTGGGACGACTATATGGTCGACGATGCCTCGGGTACCGACGATGCATATGTCCGGATCTACGCGGCTGCCAATAGCAATTATACTACATTGCAGGGCCTAGAAGCCGATGTCGACAATGGCGGTGGCAACGCGTTTATTCTCAATAGCAGCGACGGCACGGCCTCGGGCACGATCAACGCGTTGCGCGAAAGCGGCGGTGACTCGCTGAATTGGGACACCAAGACCAGCACCTTCACGATGCCTATAGGGGTCTATACGGTATATGCCGGCATTAGCGCCGACGCGACGTTTTCGGATAATACGCTCGGGCGGGTGAGCAAGTCCTCCAATGAGCTGGTCGTTGGCACGGGAACCGGTTCGACGCCGCTCTTGTCGTTGAGCCCGAATAAATTATTAGCCTCATCAGGAGATACGTTGACTTTCGAAATTCTGGTGCAGTCGAATAACCAGTCGATCGAATCGATCAGCGCGATTATCGACCTAGGTTCGAGTAATTTTTCGGTGATCAATTCAGGCAGCCCTTTTACTGATTTTGGCGAGGTGTTCAGCGGCGGCGTCATTGTTGAGAATACCAGCTCGGGCACCAAGGTGCGTTTCACCAAAAATAAGACCGGCGGCGAGATCGTCGGCTCTGGTGGCGACCAGAAACGACTGGCTTCGTTCCAGGTCGCGGTGCAGAGCGGGTTCAGCGGCGTCCACAATATAGTTTTTGATGCATCGGAGGCGGCGTTGAGCATGACCGGTTCGTCGAACGGGCTAAAGCAGAGCACGGGACTCTCGGTGCAAAATGCTAAAGTACAATCGGTGGCCAGGGGACGACTTTTGGCTACCGTGCTTTTAGAAGGACGCACGCAGGGCAACGGCGACCACAGCACCTTGCTCGACGTTCATTTGCGGCTGCCGGGCAGTACCATCGATATCACGGACGCGACCTTTATCGGCGCGAACGACACGCAGGCCTCGACGACGGATACGGTTGAAGTTTTGACGACTAGCTCGGGGGGATTGATGTTGGGGTACATTCCGGCTGGCCGTTATGTGCTGACGGTCAAGGACTCCAGTCACCTGAGCGGGCGCACGGATACGCTGGCCATACGCAACGGCGAAACGATCACGCTGAGCGCCAGTAGCGGTTTTTTCTCCTCCGACATACGCGGTGACAAGTCTTTCCTGCTCGAACAGGGCGGCCGCCTACTCAAGGGCGGCGACGCGACCGGTGACAACGAGATAGACGAGGACGACGTCAATACCATTGACGCGGCCTGGGGCACCAATACGGCTTTGGCCAACTTCGCGCAGGCGGATGTGACCAACGACGGTCGCGTGGGGATCGAGGATTTGTCGATGGTGGCTTCGAATATCAGCAATAGCACCGGTTTCGGCGCACCGCCGGTCTACAAGCGGGCCGTGGCAACGTCGAACACCGGCTCGGCGCTGGAAGTGATTGCGCCGGATTTCGCGGGCGAGTGGCGCGCAGGCGAGGAGGTCGAGCTGGTCTTTATGGCGCGCGGCCTGGGTGATCTGGCCGGTTATGAGATGGAATTCAGCTATGATCCCTTTGATATGAGCGTAGTCGGCGAAGTAGAGCCAGGCGCGGTTTTCGCCGGCAACCCGCAGGGGGCGTTTCAGCGCTTGCAGGAAGACGAGGGCCGTATCAGGGTGGCCGGGGCGCGTTATGGCAAGGTTTGGTCGGCGGCGGGCGACGGTGAGCTGTTGCGGGTGAAGGTGCGTCTGCACCAGGACGGTTTCCCCGAGTCACTGAGCTTGCAAGACGGGCGATTGATTAGCTCGGCCTACGAGTCGGCGCCGTTGGAGTTTTTGCGCGACCCGAGCCTATTGGCGGTGCCGGACGATTTCGCACTATCGCAAAACTATCCCAACCCGTTCAACCCGTCGACGACGATCCCCTTTTCCGTGCCGGCCTTTGGCGCTGGCATGGTGCCGACCTCGGTAGAGATTTTTAACGCGATCGGGCAGCGGGTGAAAGTGCTGGTACAGGAATCGGTGCAGCCGGGTTATCACCGCGCGGTGTGGACTGGCGACGACGCAGCCGGCCGCCAGGTCGGTTCGGGCATCTACTTCTACCGGGTAAAGGTGGGTGAGTCGCTGCAGGTTCGGCGGATGACGTTGGTGAAGTAGAGGGGTAGCCGACGTATTTAGGATATTGTCAAAACCTGGAGTAGAGAGGGTCGTCTATAGACTTTCGCTCGGTCTTAACGCGTTCAAACCAAGTGTATAGATTGCGAAGCATCTTGTGGACACGGTCCGGATGCTGTCTTGCACAGATTGTTTTTTTCGCCCGGATCTGCAGAAAGATTATATAGCTCTGGCTTTTCTGGGGGGAAGTCTTTGAGCCGGGAAATGGGAAGAAGATCCACTACAGAAGAGGGGTTTTCTTTGTGTTTAATATCCGCTTCAATAAAAGCTGCCGCTCGCGCCGCGTTCTCTCTCTTGTGAAACATATAGATCTTCATTGGCATAAAAACGTGTGCCCAAAATCATCGGTCGCACGAGTTTCCAATCTTCTTTACGTACAGCCGCATTGGTTGCAATATCGGGATAGAAGAAATTCCATTGCCAGAAGCGGCGAGGTATTTCACGTGGGCTTTCATCTCTCAGCTAGGCCGAAAGGTCATGCCCATCCCAATGGTACGTCGCCTAACCAAACGATATGAGACGAATGCCTGAAGTGCGTTAGGTATTTACCCGTAGCAGAATATAAAGAGACTTCTCTACGGATCTGTAGCTTGAATTACACCCGGAATCTCCATCCGTTGCCGCTGAACCTCATAGAGACACACTGTCGCGGCGCTGGCCATATTCAGCGAGGGAATCTGCCCCGACATCGGGATCGACCCGACCCAGTCGCAGAGTTCGCGTATACGGCGACTCAGGCCGACGACCTCGTTGCCGATGACCAGCAGGGTCGGTGCGGTGAAGGGGCAGTGGGCGAGCCTGGTTTCGCCGTGCGCGCTGGTGCCGATCATTTGCAGGCCCGGGGCCTGTTGGCGGAGTTGTTCTAACCACGTATTGAGGTCATCCTGAGAAAAGATATGTGTCGTGGCTAGTCCGAAAAGTGCGCCGGTTGCAGCGCGCAGAGTGGGCGGGTCGTAGAGATCGCAGGCGTGGCCGGTGACGATGAGACCGTGTGCACCGAAGGCCTCACAGGAGCGGATCAGGGTGCCGAGGTTGCCGGGGTTTTGCGGGCGGTCGGCGAGCACGATAAAGGCGTCGCGCTTAATGGGGATGCGAGCGGGATCGTCGGTGGGCATATCGACGATGGCGATAAGCTCTGACGGCTCGTCTTTATCGCTGAGTTTGTCCATGAGTTGGGCACTTAGCTCTAAGTGATGGCGAGCGGGTGCGGTCTCGAGGATTGCGCTCGCCCAATCGGAGAGCCGCCGGTCGGGGGTGTAGAGCAGGGCTTCGATGGCCCAGGCGTTGTTGGCGACGAGGGCGTTGAGCGAATGCACGCCTTCGACAAGGAATTGCCGGTGCTGGTTGCGCTTCTTGCGGTTGCGTTGCAACACCTCGGCGCGTTGGAACCACTGGTTTTCGGATTGGACTTTGAGCGGTTTTGGTCTCATTTTCATCTTTCAGGTTTCTTTTAATACTAAGCAAAAAATCTGCAGGAGCGATAGATGGAAGTTGATCGCCTCGAAACACAGTTGGCTTTTATTCTTGAAACTGAGAAACTTAAGCAGGTTTTTCGCCAGACCTTACTGCTCGGCGACCGGCGCCCTGAAAACGACGCCGAGCATTCGTGGCATTTGAGCCTGATGGCCGTTTTGCTCGTCGAGCACGCCAGTGCTAAGGTCGATTTGCTCAAGGTGCTCAAGATGTTGTTGATCCACGACGTGGTAGAGATCGACGCGGGCGACACCTTCGCCTACGACGAGGTGGCGAACCTGGATAAGGAAGAACGCGAACAAAAGGCGGCCGACCGGCTTTTTGGGCTCTTGCCGACGGACCAGGCCGGCGCTATGCGCGCATTGTGGGATGAGTTCGAGTTGCGGCAGAGCCCCGAGGCTCGTTATGCCGCTGCGCTCGACCGACTACAGCCGCTATTACTCAATTTTCATGGCGAGGGGGCCGCGTGGCGGCGGCACGGGGTTAAAAAGGCCCAAGTGATCGCGCGCAACGAACATATCGGCGAAGGCGCGCCGGCGTTGTGGGCCTATGCGCGCCGGATGATTGATGAGGCGGTCGAGTTGGGTTATTTGGCAGCTTAGGCGTTGGTCTGTAAGAAACGTTGCAGCTGCCAGCGATTGGCCCAGGATTTTTCGAGGCGTATGCGCAGGCAGACGTCGTTGTCGACATAACTTTCTTCGATCACCTGGCCCTGTTGGTGCAAGTTGGCCAATAGCCGGCCTTCGGCTTGCGGGACTTGCAGCTCAAGAGTGATGTCGTCGTTGTCGCTATAGGACATGATCTTTTCGCGCAGCGCGTCGAGCCCGATATTTTCAAAGGCCGACACGGCGATGGCGTCTTCGTGCTCGGCGTAGGCTTGTATGGTGCGCGCCTCTTCGCCGGGGGCGACCTGGTCTATTTTGTTGTAGACGGTCAATGTTGGCCGGTCTTCGAGACCGAGGTCGAGCAGGACGTTTTCGACGGTGTAGATCTGGGATTGGTAGTTGGGGAAGCTCAGGTCGACGACGTGCAACAGCAGATCGGCCTCGATGGTCTCTTCGAGGGTGGCGCGGAAGGAGGCGAAGAGGTGGTGTGGCAGGCGCTTGATAAAACCGACGGTGTCGGTGAGCAGGATTTTATGGCGGTGGTCGAGGTCGACGGCGCGGGTGGTCGAGTCGAGGGTGGCGAAAAGTTGGTCCTCGACCAGCACGTCGGAGCCGGAAAGCGCGCGCATCAGGGTGGATTTGCCGGCGTTGGTATAGCCCACCAGGGCAACCTTGAAGACGTCGGCGCGATTTTTGCGGTTGGTCGCCATCTGCTTGCCGATTTTTTTGAGCTTGGCACTGAGGATATTGACCTGGCGGCGGATCAGGCGGCGATCGATTTCGAGCTGGGTCTCGCCCGGGCCGCGCACGCCGGCCGCCCCCATGCCGCTGATCGAGCCGCCGCCGGCCTGGCGCGAGAGATGGTTCCAGTAGCGGGTCAGGCGCGGCAGCAGGTAATTGAGCTGGGCCAACTCGACCTGGATCATCGCGGTGTGGCTACGGGCGTGGCGCGAAAAAATATCGAGGATCACCGCGCTGCGGTCGAGGATCCGGCATTTGATCGTATTTTCGAGGTTGCGCATCTGTGCGGGGGAAAGGTCGTTGTCGAAGACGATCATATCGGCCTGGTGTTCCTCGGCCAGCTCTTTTATCTCCTCGGCCTTGCCCTTGCCGATATATTGCGCCGAGTCGATGCGGACGCGTGCTTGTTGTACGCGCTCGACCTCTTTGAGACCAGCGGTGTCGATCAGGCGGCCGAGTTCGTCGAGCGAATCCTCGGCTTCCCAGTCGGACATGCCGGGGAGCGTGACGCCGACTAAGATGGCGCGCTCTTTGCGGGGGGTGAGGTCTTCTCCCATTTAGGTCCTTTGCGGCAATATGGTTCGTCAATGCTTAGATTATAGCTAACAAAACACAAAGCGAATCACCTTGTCAATTAATATGGAGGAGCCCATGCGATTTGCGGTCGGTTGTCGGTTGCGCTATCAAGTCAAAGCGCCCATTGCATTTGTTTTTAACGTTGCCGTCGCTGACAGTGCCTGTCAAGAGATAACCGAAGAACAACTGCAAACCAATCCTGCCTTGGCGGTTGAGGAGGTAAAACTCGTCGCAGGAAGCCGGCATATGCGTTTACACGCGCCGGCTAGTGAATTCACACTGGATTATAGGGCCAGCGGAACACGGGCGCCGGTGCGGGTGCCGACAGCGGGCCTTGCAGAGGTGTCTCCTGCCGAATTACCGCTGGATATCGTACATTATGTTTACCCCAGTCGTTATTGCCCCTCGGATCAATTATTGAATTTCGCCGCACGTGAATTTGCCGCTGTCGAACCAGGATATGTCCGGGTAGAGGCGATTTGCGACTGGATTTACGCCAATGTCGAATATGCCTTCGGAGCGAGCGATACGCATACCACGGCCAATGATACATTGCTCAGTCGGCGGGGTGTCTGCCGGGATTTTGCCCATTTGGGTATCGCGTTGTGCCGTGCGCTAAATATTCCCGCGCGTTTTGTTACCGGATACGTCCAGGGTTTGCAGCCGCCAGATTTTCACGCCTGCTTCGAAGCTTATTTGGGCCAGCGCTGGTTTCTCTTCGACCCGACGAAGTTGACCCCGCTGGACTCGCTCACAAGGATCGGTACCGGTCGGGACGCGGCCGACGCGTCTTTTGCGACGATATTCGGTTCCGCGCAGATGATGGAGATGAGCGTATTTTATCACGAGGAAGTGCAAGAGACCGAATCCGACGGACATACTGCCTTGTCGACCTGTTGAGGAACTATGAATCTAGCCAATTACGATACTGAGGGATTTTACGACGAGTTGTTCGGCGCGGAAGGGCAGCCCAGAGTCGAAGCGGCGCTGTTGATCGAAAGGCTCGGCCAATTTTCGGGCGGTGAACTGCAACGCCACCAGCAGGCTGCTGAGTTGGCCCTGCTCAATATGGGCATCACCTTCAATGTCTATCACGACGATGCCGGTTCCGAAAAGATCATGCCTTTCGATATTGTGCCAAGGATCGTCGCCGGCGGCGATTGGGCGCTATTGGAGCGCGGGCTCAAACAGCGCATCGAGGCGCTCAATTTATTTCTCGATGATATCTATCACGAGCAAAAAATAGTCAAGGATGGGGTCATACCCCAATTCGTAATTGAGTCGTCAAAGGGGTATATGCCCACTTGCCGCGGCTTTGACCCGCCCAAGGGCATCTGGTGCCATATCACCGGCACGGATATGATCCGCGGCGGCGACGGACAGTTTTATGTGCTCGAAGACAATTTGCGTTGTCCGTCCGGTGTCTCGTATATGCTCGAGAATCGGCAGGTTCTCAAGCGGACCTTGCCGCAGATTTTCAGCGCGATGCCGGTGCGCCCCGTCGACGACTATCCCGATCGCCTACTGGCCGCATTGAGTTATCTGGCCCCCGGGCATATCGATAGCCCGACGGTGGTGGTGCTGACGCCGGGCGTCTATAATTCAGCCTATTTCGAGCACGCCTTCCTCGCGCAACAGATGGGCGTCGAATTGGTTGAAGGCCGCGATCTGATGATCTCTGACGGCTTTGTGATGATGCGCACGACCAGAGGTTTGCAGCGCGTCGACGTGATCTACCGCCGCATCGACGACGACTTTCTTGACCCACAGGTCTTTCGCCCCGACTCGACCTTGGGCGTGCCGGGGCTGATGGAGGTCTATAAGGCGGGTCGCGTCGCCATCGGCAACGCCCCCGGCACGGGGATCGCTGACGACAAGGTGGTCTACGGTTATGTGCCGCAGATGGTCAAATATTATCTGGATCAGGATATTATCATTCCCAATGTGGAGACCTTTCTCTGCTGGGACGAGAAACAGCGATCGCACGTGTTGGCCAACCTGGACAAGTTAGTCGTCAAGGCCGCCGGCGAATCGGGTGGGTACGGGATGCTGATTGGGCCGCATTCTACCGCCGAGCAGCGCGAAGATTTTACTCGGCGGATCGAGGCCGAACCGCGTAATTATATCGCGCAACCGACCATCGCGCTGTCGAGGGTGCCGACCATTGTCGACGATCATCTCGAAGGGCGGCACGTCGACCTGCGCCCCTATGCGCTCTACGGCGCGGATATACACATCGTGCCGGGGGGGCTGACGCGGGTGGCATTTAAGAAGGATTCGCTGGTGGTTAATTCTTCGCAGGGCGGCGGCTCTAAGGACACCTGGGTGTTGGCCGCCGAGGGGGAGGAGGTTGTGCAAGATGCTTAGCCGGGCCGCCGAAGCTGTCTATTGGATGAACCGCTATGTGGAACGGGTAGAGAATATCGCCCGTTTTATCCAGGTGAATATGCATCTCAACCTGGACCTGGCGATGCAGATGGACCAGCAGTGGGCGCCATTGGTCCAGGTGACGGGTGACTACGGGCTTTTTCGCGAGCGCTACGGCGAGCCAAGCCAGGAGAATGTCATCGAGTTTTTGGCCTTTGACCGCGACTATCCGCATTCGATCGTCTCCTGTTTATCTCGGGCCCGCGAAAATGCGCGTTCGGTGCGCCAGATCATCTCCTCGGAAATGTGGGAGCAGATCAACACCTTTTACCTAATGATGACGGGGGTGCATAAGGGACTGGCGCTGCAGGTGCCGGATGATTTTTTCAAGCGCATCGCCCAGGCCAGTCACACCTTCACCGGCATTATGTCGGCGACGATGTCGCATGGCGAGGCTTGGCATTTCGCGCGCATGGGTACGCTATTGGAGCGCGCCGACAAGACCTCGCGCGTGCTTGACGTCAAATACTTCATTTTGTTGCCGACGGTGCAGGATGTCGGCACGCCGTACGACAATTTGCAGTGGGGTGCGCTATTGCGTTCGGCCAGCGCTTTTGAGATGTACCGCAAGCGCTTCGGCGTTATCAGCCCGTCGCATGTAGCGGAATTTCTAATCCTCGACCCGGAGTTTCCGCGCTCGATCCACTACTGTCTGATTGAGACCGAACGCTCGTTGCACCGGATCACGGGTTCGGCTGACAATGCTTTCGCTAACCCGGCCGAACGCGGCTTGGGCCGTCTGCGCGCGGAACTGATCTATAGCGATATCGGCGAGATTATCGAGCGGGGCTTACACGAATTTCTCGACCGTTTTCAGCTCGAACTCAACCAGGTCAATAACTCGATTAACAGCACGTTTTTCCAACTCGCGCCTACGGAAGGCCAAGAATGACGTTTTGTTTGGGCATGAAGGTCGAAGAGGGCCTGGTCGGTATCGCCGATACCCGCATCACTACCGGCACCCAGCGCATTACTGCGCGCAAGGTGTCGATCCACGAATACGGCGAGCACCCAATTTTTGTGATGACCTCCGGACTGCGCTCGGTGCGCGACAAGGCCCTGACTTATTTCGAGGAGGTGATGGAAGAGAACGAAGAGCCTTTCGACAAACTCTACAAGGCGGTTAATTCGATCGCCCGACAGATTCGCCGCGTCGCCAAGGAAGATAAAAAAGCATTGGCTGAAGCGGGGCTGCGCTTCAACTTGCACGCGTTGGTAGGGGGGCAGTTGGCCCGCGACGAGGAGCACAAGCTCTATATGCTCTATCCGCAGGGCAATTGGGTCGAAGTCAGTCAGGGCAGCCCCTATTATATCATCGGCGAATCGGGTTATGGCAAATCGCTATTGGATCGGGTGCTGCGCTATGATTCGCCGCTTGACCTGGCCCTCAAGGGAGGGTGTTTGGCGTTCGAGGCAACGCGCAATAGCGCGATAGACGTCTCTTACCCCTTGGACGTGGTGCTCTATCGCCGAGATTCGCATGAGATCGTCGAGCACCGCTACGAGCAGAGCGAAACGGCGGAGATGGCCGAGTGGTGGCAACGCAACATGGAGGAGTCGCTGATCAGGGCCCCGGCCGATTGGATGGGCGACGTATTGAATAAGTTTAGCGAAAAAAATATCGTGTTCAAAACATCCCAGCCCTAAGGCACCATGCTTTTTCAGATCGTTCATCGAACGCGTTATCGATACAATCGTCCCGTGCATCTCGACCCCCACGAGATCCGTCTGCGCCCTCGTTGCGATGGGAGCCAGCGGCTAGTCGATTTTCACCTTGACATAAGCCCCGAACCGGTTGGTGTGGCGCACAATCTTGACGCGGAGGGCAATGCGATGGCCCGCACCTGGTTCGCCGGTGTCCATCGCGAGTTTTGCGTCGTAACGCGCGCCACGGTCGAGACCTTGCGTGCCAATCCATTCGAATTCCTACTGAAGTCGGATTTCTCTTCCTTGCCGGCAACATACGCGGAGTCGGAAGCCGCGGTGTTGGCGTCCTATAGGCAGGTCGGTGATCCGCAGCATTCGGTGACTGCACTGGGGCAGGAATTGTCGCGGCAGGCTGGAGGAGAGGTCTTGCCGTTTTTACGCGTTTTAAACGGATATATATATCAATCGCTCAAGGCCGAAGTGCGCTTAGAGGGGCGGCCTATGGCGGCGGCAGAGACGCTTGCGCGCGGTTGTGGGGCTTGCCGTGATCTGGCGGTGCTTTTTATCGCGATCTGTCGCACCTTGGGGTTGGCGGCGCGCTTTGTCAGCGGTTATCAAGCCGGCGCGCAAAATCAGCAAGAGCGCTATATGCACGCCTGGGCGGAGGTGTATTTGCCCGGGGCGGGTTGGCGGGGTTGGGACCCGAGCCTTGGGCTGGCTGTGGCCGATGCGCATGTTGCGGTGGCGGTGGGGGGTGAGGCGGGTGCCGCTCAACCGTTGACGGGCTATTTTCGCGGTGAAGATATAGAAGCCGAGCTGGAGGCCTCTATTCAACTGGAAACGGATTCGGCCTCGTTATAAGCTGATAAACGCCTGGCGTTCATCGCAAACGGGCGGATGTTTGCGATCGTCACGAGTAAGCCGGATGCATTAACTATCGACCCTTTGCACTCTTGACACTTTCCGTGTCAACTTCTAATCTTAATCACACTATATAATTAGGTATAGAAGGCCGTCGTAGGCGAAGATGCGGCGGTCTATCGCAAGGCCGAGGCATGGGAGAGCGAGATTTGAGCGAAAGCCCAGAACAGCATCAGGATATACCCGCCCAGTTGGGTGTTTTTCCGTTGCGCAATAGCGTCGTTTATCCCTTTATGCCGCAGCAGTTGACTGCATCGAGGCCGCAATCGATCGCGGTGATCGAGGCCGCCGAGGCGGATGATAACCTGGTCGGAATTTTCGCGCAGAAGAACCCAGAAGACGAGGAGCCGGGGCCTGAGGCAATGTACGGCGTTGGGGCGATCGCCAAGATCCACAAAGTGTGGCGCTTACCCGATGGGTCGGTGCGGCTGATCGTCCAGGGGGTGAGGCGGGCGACGATGGGCAAAATCGTGCAGGCCAAACCCCATCTGAGGGCGGTACTCGAACCGCTCGAAGACCATGGCGAGGCCGATGCGATGGCGGTACAGGCGATGTGCCGCTCGGTGCACCAGCAGTTTCAGTCGATGGTCAAGATATTACCGCATCTGCCTGACGAGTTACAGATCATGGTCGTCAATATCGACCACCCCGGCCGTCTTGCGGATTTTATCGCTTCGAATCTCGACTTACAGATCGAAGAGCACCAGCGTTTGTTGGAAGCGCTTGAAATTGAAGAGCGGCTCGAATACCTGACCGAGCTATTGGCGCGCGAGCTGGAAATCCTCGAACTGGGCAATCGCATCCAGACCCAGGTACAGGAGAAGTTGGGTAAGTCGCAACGCGAATATTTCCTGCGCGAGCAACTGCGGCAGATCAAGAAGGAGTTGAGCGGTTCGGATCCGATGTTGGCCGAGGTAGACGAGCTGCGCGGTAAGATCGAGGCGGTGGACATGACAAAAGAGGCGTCAGAGGCCGTTCTGCGCGAGTTGGACCGGATGGAGAAGATGCAGCAGAGCTCGCCCGAGTATTCGGTCATTCGGACCTATCTCGATTGGATGATCGAATTGCCTTGGAGCGCTGCAGCGTCGGACGATCTCGATATCGCGGATGCGTCGAGGATCCTCGACGAAGACCACTACGGTCTCGACAAGATCAAGGAACGGGTACTCGAATACCTGGCTGTGCGCACGCTGCGCCAGGAGATGAAGGGGCCGATCCTCTGTTTCGTCGGGCCGCCCGGGGTGGGCAAAACCTCATTGGGCCAGTCGATTGCCCGCGCCCTGGGCCGTAAGTTCGTGCGCATCTCGTTGGGCGGTGTGCACGACGAGTCCGAGATCCGCGGTCATCGCCGCACCTATGTCGGGGCGCTGCCTGGGCGGATTATCCAGGGCTTGCGCAAGGCGGGCACCTCTAACCCCGTTTTTATGCTCGATGAGATCGACAAACTCGGCACGGATTTTCGTGGAGATCCAGCTGCGGCGCTATTGGAAGTGTTGGACCCCGAGCAGAACAACACCTTCGCTGATCATTATCTCGACGTGTCCTTCGACCTGTCGAAGGTCATGTTTATCGCCACCGCCAATTTGCTCGGTCCGATACCTGGTCCACTCAGGGATCGCATGGAGGAAATTCCGCTGTCGGGGTATACGCCGGAGGAGAAGGCGCTGATCGCCCGTCGTCATCTGCTGCCGCGGCAACTCGCCGAGCACGGGATTGACGAGAGCCATTTACAGATTGACGACGGAGCGCTCGGCCGCATGATTGAAGACTATACGCGGGAGGCGGGTCTGCGTAACCTGGAGCGCACGCTGGGAACGATTAGCCGCAAGGTGGCGCGCAAGTTCGTCGAGGGCCGCAAGCGCCGGATCAACGTGGACGAGAAGGGCCTCGAGACCTTTTTGGGCACGGCGCCCTTTTTCCATGAGTCGGTCGAAAAAGACGCCGAGGTGGGGGTGGTCACCGGCTTGGCCGCGACGGCAGCCGGTGGCGAGATTCTCTTTATTGAAGCGACTAGGATGCCGGGTCGCAAAAATTTGATCCTCACCGGGCAATTGGGCGATGTGATGCAAGAGTCAGCGCGCGCGGCGTTGAGCTGGTTGCGGTCCGAGGCCGAGAGGTTAAAGATCAAACTGCAGGTCTTTGATGAGTCCGACATCCATTTGCATGTGCCGGCGGGCGCGACCCCGAAGGAAGGGCCTTCAGCCGGTATTGGTCTGGCGACGGCACTGGTCTCGCTCTTTACGGGGCGGCCGGTCAAAGCCGGTGTCGCGATGACCGGGGAAATTACACTGCGCGGCAGGGTGCTGCCGGTCGGTGGTATACGCGACAAAGTGTTGGCGGCGCAGCGGGCAGGGATCCGCATCGTGGTATTGCCGAAGCGCAATGCCGCGGACCTCGACGACGTGCCCGCGCCGATTCGTCGTCGTCTGCGCTTTGTACTGGTCGACCATATCGACGAGGTATTGCAGGCGGTACTGGAGAAGAAAATACCGCGCAAAAAGGAGGCGGGGCGCACGGCGAAGAAGGCGATGAAGAAAGCGGCGAAGAAGGTTGCAGTAAAGAAGCCGTCGGCGAAGAAAGTTGCCGTAAAGAAGATCGCGAAGAAGAAGCCGGCGGCGAGGAAGGTCGCTGTAAAGAAGGTGGCAAAGCAGCGGGCCGCAGGGATAAAGCCCGTGGCGAAAAAGAAAAAACCAACGGTAAAAAAACTTGCCCGCCGCAGTAGCCGGAGTGCGAGCTGAGTTGTGGGTTTATCGGAAGATTTCGCCGCTAAGTTAGTGGATGCCCCGGCTGGACCGCTCGGCGAAACACTGCGGCCGCTATGGCAGGAGGCCCTCGCGCGGGTCGAGGCCGAGCACCGCGTGGGTCGGGGCGGTGCCGATGTGGCCCGGGATATTGCGGTGGCGATGGATGCGGTGGTGCTGGCGATCTATCAGCGCGCCGTAGGTCAAGCTCAAGGGGCTCATGCGCTGGTGGCGTTGGGCGGTTATGGCCGTAGCGAGATGGCGCCCTACTCGGATGTCGATTTACTCTTTCTCTTTAAGAAGGACCAGGACAAAGTTCCTGAGTTCGTCTCCGGGGTATTAAACCCGCTTTGGGATATGGGCTTCGAGGTTGGGCACAGCAGTCGCACTTTGGCCGAAGTCGCCAAATTCGCGCGCGAAGACTTGGAATCGTGTACAGCGATGATGGACGGTCGCCTGCTTGCCGGCGATGAGGCGCTTTTCGCGGAATTTCAGCAGCGACTCTACAAAAAGGTGCCCAAGCGGACCATAGGCCAACTCGACGCATGGCGCAGGCAGCGGATCGAGGCGCGGCAGTCGGTTCAGCTATTGGATCCAAATGTCAAGGAAAGCCCCGGGGGCCTGCGCGAAATGCAGATTTTTGAGTGGGCGCTCAAGGCCAAGGCCAAATCGTCGGAGATCGACGAACTCTGGGGCGAGTATCTCTCTCCGGCGGATATCGAGAGCCTGGTGCGCAGTCGCGCCTTTCTCTGGCGGATCCGGCACGCGCTGCACTTTGCTGTCGGTCGCAAACGCGATGTTCTGGACCACGATATCAAACCGCAGATTGCTACGGATTTGGGATACGAGGGCGCGGGGGCGGAGCTTGCAGCTGAACGTTTTATGCGCGATTACTACCTGCATGCAAGCACCGTCTACCACTTAGTCGAACTGGCCTTCAAGCGGCTGACACGCAAACCCCGCAATAGCAGCCGCAGCATGTATATCGAACGCGGTGTAGCATCCGTCGACGGGGAGATCCTGCTCGCCGACGGCGAAGAGTATTTCGCGGAGAACCCCGTGCGCCTATTGGGGATTTTTCTCACCGCCCAGATGAAAAACCTGGAGCTGAGCGAGGAGGTGCAACGCACGGTGCGCGCCTGTTTGCACTTGGTCGATGATCGCTTCAGGTCCTCGGCCGAGGCCCGTGATATCTTCCTCAAGATCCTCAAACGCAAATACCGCACCGCCTTGACGCTCAGGCGGCTGCATGAGTTGGGTGTGCTCGGCTCCTATCTGCCCGAATTCGGTGGGCTGACCTGCCTGGTCCAATACGATATTTACCATATCTATACCGTAGACGAGCACACGCTGATAGCGTTGGAGAACCTGGAGGCCTTGGGGCAGCAGGAGGGGCGGATGCCGGCGATTTTTGCCGAAGTGGAGCGGCGCGACCTACTCTTCTTCTCGGTGCTACTACACGATGTGGGCAAGTGGAAACGCGACGACCATATCGCCCGCGGTATGGAGATGACCGCGGAATTGGGCGAACGCATGGGCCTTAGCGAGGAAGAGCGGTCAATGCTGCACTTCCTCGTGGAGCACCACCAGGACATGATGCTGATCTCTAGACGGCGTGACCTCGAAGACTATGAGATGATCGGGGAGTTCGCAGGGATCTTCGCCAATATGGAATGGCTCAAGGTGCTCTATCTGGTCTCGTACGCCGACCTTTCGGCGGTTTCGCCCGATGCCTGGACCGATTGGCAAGGGGCCTTGCTCTGGGAGCTCTATTATAAGACCGCCGAGCAATTGCGTTCGGGCATGCAGATGCTCGAGGAGAAACAGCGCGCCCGGCAGCTATTGGGGGAGCATCTCGAACATATATCGGGCCGCTGGCCGACGTTGAGGGTTGTGCAGTTCCAGGAGCATGTCGAATCGTTGCCGCCGCGTTATCTGGTCGCCTACGACTGCGCGCAGATCGAGATGCACCTCGGCATGAGCACCTCTTTGAGCGAAGAGTGCATTTTCGATGTGGAATTCGTCGAACAGGCAGGCCATACCGAGATTGCAGTCTGCACCCGTGACCAGCGTCAGCTGATGGCCAAGATTTGCGGCGCCTTGGCGGTTAACGACATCAATATCCTGCACGCCGACGTTAATACGCGTGACGACGATGTAGTGCTCGATGTGTTCCAGGTGACCGATGTGGATGGCAGTCCAGCGTTGCCCGAATGGAAGAAGGAGCGGGTGCGGGAACGGCTGGCGGAGGTTATTTCCCTGCGGACGAAGGCCCGCGAGTTGCTAGAAGGCTATAGCCACAACTGGGACCGGCGTCGCAAGCAGCAGCAATACGGCCAGCCGCCGCAGGCGGTGTTCGACAACCAGATCTCAGCCGGCTACACGGTAGTGGATATAGACGCCCAGGACGATGTGGGTTTGCTCTACACGATCGCACATCTGTTGGGTGAGATGGATCTGGATATTCATATGGCGATTATCAATACGGTGGCAGCCAGGGCGCAGGATGCGTTTTATATCGTTGATGGGCAGGGGCAGAAGATTGTTAATTACGAGGTGCTTGATGCGGTGAGACAGCGGTTGTTAGAGGGCTTGGCGTCGTAAAACGATTTGCGGAGAGCTTTTTGAGATTTCTCTTTGCTTATACACGCATCACTTTTCGCTACACGCCCTGCAGGAGTTTGTCTCACATCCTGTGAGGCTACGAGGGCTATGCTCAGATTTTACTACTCTGTGAAACCTCGGACAACAAGCCGCTCAGAGAAATTCACAAAAGCTCAAAATTGCGAAAGCCACGGAGTTTATGCTGCGTGGCTTTTATTTGTGGTAGACTGTTACCCCGGCTTCTTGTAGAGTGGAGATGTGACCATTGAGTGAAACAGGGGACAGAGGGTTGTTCCAGATTTCCAAGGTTTTCAAGGAAGGAAGGTTTAACAAGGGGGATAGGTCGGTGATTTGATTGTTGGCTAAGTGGAGCGTGTGTAGGGTGTCTAGGGCTAGCAGGGCAGATAGGTCAGTGATTTGGTTGTTGGATAAGTCGAGTATGGTGAGGGCAGGCGAGGTTAGAGGGGGCAGATGCGCTATTTTGTTTTGTGCGAGGCGGAGTTCTACGAGGTTTTGCAGATTTTGTAGCGGGCTGATGTCGTCGATTTTATTGTCGTCTAAGCGCAAGGTTTGTAATGCCCGAGAGCCGGCGAGCGGTGAGATCTCGATTATTTGATTGGACGAGAGGTTGAGGTGGCTGAGCTTGGATAGCTCGGCGAGGGGAGTGAGGTCTTGCAGTTGGTTGCCCCAGAGGTTCAAGTGGGTTAATTCGGCTAGGGAGCGCAAAGGGGCGAGGTCGTTGATTTGGTTTGCGGAGGCTTTGAGGCGGGTTAGCGCATGCAGAGACGAGAGCGGGCTCAGGTCGTCAATTTGGCAGTCGGGTATTTTGAGCAAGGTCAGGTTGGTGAGCTTTGCGAGATCGATGAGATGGGTGAGGGGGTTGGATCCGAGCGATAATTGGTGCAGGTGGCGCAGGTCTTTTAGGGGGGAAAGGGCGCGAATATTATTGCCTTCAAGAGCGAGTTCGCGCAGGTAGACAAAATCTGCTAAGGGAGCTATGTCGTCTAGGTCATTGTTGCGCAGATCGAGCTTTTCAAGTTGGCGCAGTCCTTTCAGGGGGGCGAGATCGGCTATATGATTGTTTGCTAATTGCAGTAACTTGAGATCGTGTAGTCGGGCGATGCCGTCGATGCGGGTGATGTCTCTGCGGTCCGCTTCGAGATAGAGCAGGCCGTCGAAGTCGTCTGGGCGCAATGCCCCATACTCCTTGCCCAGGGCCTGGCGCACCTGTGCTGTCAGACTGGAGTCGGGAAACTCGGTCGCGGTACACAGGGCGGGCCAGAGGACTAGGGCAAGGAGTATTAAGTGCATGCTTTAGCGCAGGAACAGCAATTTGCGCGTCAAATCTATCGAGCCGGTTTTCAGCCGGTAGAGATAGACGCCGCTGGCGACGATACGGCCGTTTTGGTCTTGACCATCCCAGGAGATTTCGCGGTAGCCGGCGATAACCGGTCCTTCGACTAGGGTGCGGACCTTTTGGCCTTGCAGGTTGTAGATGTGCAAGGCGGCATCGGCGGTGGAGATGGGCGCCTGGAAGGGCAGGACCGTACTCGAGTTGAAGGGGTTGGGATAGTTTTGCCTTAGGGACCAGTCGGAGGGAACAGAGCCGTTACCGGTTTCGGCGACGGCGGTGAGTTGGCGGATGGTTTCGGGCGGCCCCGAGGTGTTTAGGCGCTCGATGATTGCGGCGGCCGGTTCGCCGATGGGCAGTGGCCGGGGGCCACCACTGTCGCCGAAGGGGAGGGTGCGGATCTCGCGACCGTCGGCGAGCGTGATGACCAACTCCCATTCTTCGATCGGCGTGTTCTCCGGATCGGCGCAATCCCAACGGGCTTCGGCGAAGTGGATATTGTCGACTTCGGGCAAATCGGGGTTGTAGGAAAACATCGGGTCGAGGGTCATCTCGTCGGCCGATAACGTGGTGTAGAGCCGGGTGAGATAGGGTTTTTCTTCGAAGAGCCGTCTGACCTTCTGCAAAGGCTCGACGACGATGCGTTCGAGATCGTCGGTAAAGGCGATTGCGTTGAATTCGAGGTCGGTGATATAGCGGTCGTAGGCGCGGATATTATTGTAGAAAGAGCGGTCGGTTATACTCTGTAGTTGGCCTTCTTCGCGGACGAGGTCGTAGGCTTCGCGGTCGCCGCCGAAGACGACGTCGAGCACACCCTCTTCGAGCACGGCGGGCGGCATGGAGATATGACGGCGGATCAAGGCCTGCATCTGCGCGTCGCGCGGGAAACCCTGGGAGAGGGCGGTGTCGAGGAAGTCGGCCGGATGCTCTTGCCGGCGCAGGTTGTCGAGGTCGAACTCCCCGAAGAAGAAATCGTTGACGACTTTGCTGGGCCCGGCAAAGTCGGTGACGAAGGCTTGGCCCCCGGCCTCGTCGGCGGCTAGGGTAACGACTTCCGGATAATTGAAACCGCCGTTGAACCAGTCTATCGCCGCCTCGTTGATCCGCACATGCAGATAGTTTTTCGGAATGGCGCGGTGTTCGGCCAATACCCAGGCGATAACGCCTAGGTCGGGCGCGGTGGCCACGGCGGTGAGGCGGATCGGGATGCCGGGCTCTTTGGCCGCGTAGGTCAGGGCGATGGGTTGTAAATCACCGACATCGCGGTCGGTGATGAGCTTGAGCGCTAGGAAGAAGGCGCCTTCTTCGACATAGGGGTGCAGAAGGTCGATGCCTAGATCGCCGAGTTGGTAGTTATTGTCGACGAGCCAGTTGACGATGGCCTGGGAGTCGTCGGAGGTAATGACGGCGGTGTCATAGGGGCCGACTTGCTGCTGGGAGACCACCTCGACAGCGGCGGACTCGGCGACAACACTGCTGTCGTCTTCTAGGGTGCGGAAGATCGGTGGGAAACCGCAGTTGGCGTCCTCTTGGAAATTCAACTGAAAACCCGGTTGTGTGGCGAATTGCAATTGGTTGAAGATCTGGTTGTGACTGACGGCCAGTTCGGGCACGGAGGGCATCGGCAGAATCCAGGCGAAGTCTGAAGCCTCGCCGCTGTACTGGAGTTGCACGTGGGTGGTAACAGTGCCTTCCCCTTGGATAAAGAGGATGTTTTCGGCGACTTGGTTCATTGGAAAATTGCCGCAGAAGAAGCCACCGCAAGCGTGGGCCTGGGGCCCGGATAGATGCATGAGTGTGGGCAGGAGGAGGGTGAGAAACGGGCGAAAACTATGCAGCATAGATCATCCTTTCTTACGGGGGCAGGCTCCCTAGATTATACAATAAGACGATAATATTTTCCAATGGGTTAATGCTCGAATAATGAAAAGAGCAGAACAAGTGGTCCGTTATTCTTTTTAGTAACCGTTCACAGGTTTTCTAATCGACATTTGGTCTTTCCCATCCGAGTGTATTTATCATGCCAACCATCCCTTCAGATCGGACCTGCTCTAACTGCGTTGCTCTTCGTGGTGAGATGGTGGAGAGGAAACCGCAGATGCAGCAGCAAATCGATGCGTTGCAAGAGCGCATGGCTCGATCGGAGAAAAATGCTTCCAACCGTTCCAAGCTACCATCCTCTGACATCGTCAAGCCGCCTAAATCATATACTGTGCCAGGTCTCCATAGGGATCTGGTGCAGGCTTGTTCACCTTGGTCGCCGTGCTCCATCCGTAACCCGCCAGCAGAAAGGCAAGGGCGAGGATGCGCAGGCGCGCCGTCGGCACCTGTGTTATGCCGTAGGTGGCGGCCAGTACGAACGTGGGCAGTAGATACAGGTAGCTGCACGGCTGACCGGCCACCCCCATCACTACGGCGGCCAGCAGCGGAACTATCCAGGCAAGCCCGAAGTAGAGCGCCACATCACGGCGCCGGCGCACGGCAAGCAGTACGCCGCTAAGCGCGGCGACTGCCGGGATGATTCCCTCCGCACCTCCTATCCAGATTCTCGCGGTGTCGACGAACACCCCGGGCAGCGCCAGCGGATCTTCCCAGACGTCAATTCCCCAGCGTCCGCCTGCCCGCTCGAGCTCGGCGCGAATCGGCAGGTAAACCAGCACGATCACAGCTTGTGTCGCCAGTGCAGTGGCGACCGCAAACCTTTGTCTATAGTCGTCGTTTGTGGTGTGTTTCTCGCCGCTGTGGTAGTCGCGCGATGGCAGCAGGGTTTATAGCTACAGTGAATATTTCACCGCTTAGGGAATATGATCCGGTAATACCGATAGCAATTATTCTCTTGAATAAGGGGATTGATAATGGGGGCCAAATATTTATTAGGCTCCCATTATTTTTCGCGTGAATGCCGATGATGATCGGGCCGCTTGTACGCGGCTATGTGCTTTTAGGACTCGCGCGCCGCCCGCCTATTGGCCGCCATGCGGCGGATCAACTCGTCGGCGATAACGCCGATTAGGATCACCGCGCCGATGATGGCGAATTCGAGTTGTGTGGGAATGCCGAGGATATTGATGGCGTTGTAGAGCACGCGCATGACGGCGGCGCCGATAATAACGCCTAAGATCGAGCCTTCTCCGCCTCGGAGCGAGCACCCGCCCAAGACTGCGGCGGCGATCGCGTAAAGCTCGTAGAAATTGCCATGCGCGGCGGGTTGTACCGAGTTGACATCGAGGGCGAAGAGGATGCCGCCTAGCCCGGCGGTGCCCGAGCAGATGACATAGGCGAGAATTTTCATGCGCTCGATTTGGATGCCGCTGTAGCGCGCCGCTTCTTCGTTACGGCCCAGTGCCAGCAGGTAGCGGCCCCAGATGGTGCGGTTGAGGAAGAGGGCGGCTATGATGCCTATAAATACGAGGATGAAAAAGGGGATGGGGATGGAGAAGCTGTCAGTCAGCGGAATTTTGCCGATGGCGAGATGGCGCAGGCCCTCGTAGGAGGAGCCGAACCCCTGGACCTGGTCGTGCGTGAGCCAGCGGGCGAAACCGCGGTAGAATAACAGGCCGCAGAGTGTGACGACGAAGGGCTGCAGACCGATGCGAGTGATCAGTAGGCCATGCAGCAGGCCTATGGTTAGCGAGAGCGCCATGACCATCGCGAGGGCGACTGGGATCGAATAGCCGTCGGCCAAGAGCAGTGTAATCGTGCAGCCGACGAGCCCGATCAGCGAACCGACGGATAGGTCGATACCGCCGGTGATGATAACGAAGGCGACGCCGATCGAGATAATGCCGAAGAGCGAGGTCCAGCGGATAATATTCTGCAAGTTGTAGGCGCTGGCAAATCTTGGCTCGAGGATCCAGGTGAGGGCGAAGACCGTGACGAGCAGGCCGAGGATACCGAAGATCTTTTTCACGTCACGCCGCCTTGCCCGTGGCTAAGTGCATAATGGCCTCTTCGCTGAGGTCGGCGCGTTGTAGTTGGCCGGTGATATGGCCTTCGTGCATGACGAAGGTGCGGTCGGACATGCCCAAGATCTCCTCCATTTCGCTTGAAGCGAAGAGCACTGCGACGCCGGTAGCGGCCAGCTCTTCCATCAATCGGTAGATCTCTTCCTTTGCGCCGACGTCGATGCCGCGGGTCGGTTCGTCGAGCAGCAGTACGCGCGGATCGAGCGCGAGCCATTTGGCGAGCACGACCTTTTGCTGGTTGCCGCCGGACAAATACTGGACTATTTGCCCGGCGTCGGGCGTGCGGATGGAGAGGCGTTGGATCAATTGTTCGGCATCGGCATTTTGGCGGGCATAGTCGGCAAAGCCCATACGGTGGTGCCTGTGCAGGCCGGGCAGGCCGATATTGTCGGCAACGGCCATTTCGAGGATCAGCCCCTGCTGCTTGCGGTCTTCGGGCACCAGGGCTAGTCCGGCGCGAATGGCGTCGACGGGGGAATGCAACCTTTGTGGCTCGCCGTCTATCAGGACGCGGCCGGCAAGCGCCGGGGCAATGCCGAAGAGCACTTGCAATAGTTCTGTGCGGCCGGCACCGACCAGCCCGGCGATGCCGACGATCTCGCCGCGGTGGACGGAGAAATTTAGTGGGTGTTCGGGCCAGGCGGGCACGACGAGGTCTTCGGCCTGCAGGATGATTTCGCCGGCTTCGTGGGGTTGGTGCGCGTAGTATTGCGAGACATTGCGGCCGACCATCAGCGAGACCATGGCGTTGTGGTGGATTGCTGTCCGAGCCAATTCGCCGGCGTTTTGGCCGTCGCGCAAGACGGTGACGCGGTCGGCGAGGGCGGTGACTTCGCTGAGACGGTGCGAGATATAGACGATGGCGACGCCGCGGCCTCGCAGGTCGTTTATGACGATGAAGAGCGCTTTGGCCTCTTCGCTGGTCAGACTGGAAGTCGGCTCGTCCATGATCAGCACGCGGGCCTGAGTAGAGAGGGCCTTGGCGATCTCGATTAATTGCTGGTGGCCGATCGGCAATTCGCGCAGCAGGGTATTGGGGGCGATGTTGAGGCCGATTTGCGTCAGAGCGGTGGTCGCACCCTGGTGAATGGCTTCGCGGTCGATCAGGCCGAATGTGCGGGGTTCGCGGCCGAGGTAGATATTGGCGGCTACGGTGAGATTGTCGCAGAGGTTGAGCTCTTGGTGGATCAGGGCAATGCCCAACTCCGTCGCCCGACGTGGGGAGTCTATGGTGACGGGCGTATCATCGATCAGGATTTCGCCGTCGTCGGATGCCTGGATGCCGGCGAGGATCTTCATCAGCGTCGACTTGCCGGCGCCGTTCTCACCGATGACGGCCAAAACCTCACCGGGTTCGATCGCCATATCGACCGCGTCGAGGGCGAGAACCCCGGGGAAGCGTTTTGTTATGCCGTGGACCTGCAATAGCGGCATTAGTTGGCGCCGGTCAACTGCTTCAACTCGCTCCAAAAGGCTGCAACATTGTCTTTGCGGATCTGGCGTGCTGGGATATCGAGCACGCCGCCCTTGGGCAGCACCGACCGGTCGCCGCGCTTGAGGGCGGCGAGGATGCGTACCGATTCGTAGCCGTATCGGTAGGGGTTTTGTACTACGGTGCCGTAGATGTGGCCGTCGATGATGCCTTGCAGAGTGGGGTCTTCCTCGTCGAAGGCGATGATCTGGATCTCGCCAGTCTTGCCGGCTTCTTTGATGGCTTCGAGCGCCAGCGGCGGGTTGTAGGCGAAGAGGCCGACGACACCGTTGAGATCGGGGTATTTGGCGATGGCGTCTTCGACCTGGGCTTTGGCCTTGGCGTAGTCGAACTGGTCGGTGCGCGTATCGAGCACGGTGTATTTGTCACCGGCGATAACCCCGCTGTTGGGGTCGCGGCGCTCGGGGTCAAATGAGCGATCGAACAATTCGTCGATCACACCTTGGCGACGCTGGCGGGCGTTGAGTTGCTCGAGGCGGCCGACGAAGATCATTATGTTACCGCCATCGGGCAACGCTTCTTTGACGAGTTTGCCGCACTCGCGACCGGCCGAGTAATTGTCGATGCCGATAAAGACCAGGCGGTTGCTCTTGGGCGCGTCGGAGTCGTGGGTGATGAGGTTGGTATTGGCGGCGGCCTCGTTGAGCAGGGCGGTCTGGTTGTCGGGGTCGATTGGGCTGATGGCGATGCCGTCAATGCCGCGGGCGAGCATGGCCTGCACTATGCGCTTCTGGTCGGCGACGCCTTCGCCGGGCATTTGTACTTCGGCATCGGCGTTGAATTCTTTTGCGGCGACTTCAACGCCTTTGGAGGCAATGGTCCAGAAGGCGCCGACGCCATTGGTAATAAAAGCCAATTGCGGTTTGGCCGCTTGTTCGGGGGCGTCCGACGTGCCCCCGCAGGCGGCGAGAGCGAGGGGGCAGAGCAGCAGCAGGAGGAACGTATTCATTATATGATCTCGCTGTGGGGGGTTGGTCGGGCAATTCGGAATGCATATTTTACGTCCGGCAATGATGGAACGCAAGCAGCAGGCAGAAAGGTCTATGATGCGGATACTTATTGGAATTATACTGGTGGTTGGATGGGCGACAACTCAAGGAGAAGCCAACGTGGGCAAAGAAGTGTTTGGAACGACGTCGACCGGGCAACAAGTTGACCGTTATACCTTGGAAAACGAACAAGGCTCGATCGCGAAGATTATCACCTATGGCGGGATTATCAACGAGCTATTGGTGCCCGATCGCGAGGGGGTGTTGGGCGATGTGGTATTGGGTTTTGATAATTTACAACAGTATGAGACGGAAAACCCTTATTTCGGCTGTATTACCGGGCGGGTCGCCAACCGGATCGCCAAAGGTAAGTTTAGTGTCGATGGCAAGGATTATACTGTTGTCGTCAATAACGAGCTAAATCATTTGCACGGCGGGACCGTCGGTTTTGATAAAGTGGTCTGGGATGCGGAGGAACTGAATACGGATCGGGGTCCGGCGGTGCGCTTGAGCTATTTGAGCAAGGACGGCGAAGAGGGCTATCCGGGTAATGTGCAGGTGTCGGTGACCTATACAATGACGAATGACAACGAGCTAGTTATCGAATACGAGGCGACGACGGACAAGGCCACACCGATCAACCTGACCAACCACTCGTACTTTAATTTGGCGGGCAGCGGTGATATGCTCGCGCATATTATGACGTTGCACGCGCGCTATTATACCGAACCGGATGATACGTTGATTCCAACGGGCAGGATTCTTCCGGTGGCGGGTACGCCCTTGGATTTTACCAAGCCGGCGTCGATCGGCGGGCGGATCGGGCGGATTGATATTGGCGGTTATGATCACAATTATGTGTTGGATAATGGTGGGCGGGATGCACCGGGTTTGGCGGCAGAGGTTTATGAGCCGGTGAGCGGGCGGGTGATGGAACTGTCGACGACCGAGCCGGGTGTGCAGTTGTATTCGGCGTTTCATCTAAATGACGTACAGGGCAAGGCGGGTGCGATTTACGATAAATACTATGCCTTTTGCTTGGAGACGCAGCACTATCCGGACTCGATTAATCAACTGGGTTTTCCGTCGGTGTTGTTGAGGCCGAATGAGACCTATCAGACGGTGACGGTGCATAAGTTTTCGACGCGATAGGCATGGTGCATCAAATAGAGGTAATAAGGTTATGAAGTGGCTCTTTTTTGTTGCAATGCCTTTTGTGTTTGTTGTCTGCAGTGACCAGCAGGCCGGCCTAGTCTCCGATGATCTGATCCCCGCCAAGGATCGCCGATGTGATAGACTACGGCGATGATGGCGTGGCCGTAGCTGCTCAGGGGCCAGGATTCGCCGCCGGTGTCGATTGTTATCGGTCATTGCGAGGCGAAGGCGTTAATGGTGGCGATGCAGGATGGGGATTTTCCGCGGCCGCTTTCGTATGACCTGCTGGAGGAGATCCTTGAGAACGTAGACGGGGAGGTAACGCGGTTGGTGGTGCACGCGCTCAAGGACGATACTTATTACGCCCATCTGTATATCGATACGCCGGACGGTGAGTGGGTGCTCGATAGCAGGCCGAGCGACGAGATGGTGCTGGTGACGCGGTTGGGCGCGCCGATTTATTTAAAGCAGCAGGTATACGAACGCGAAACCTCGAAATCGCAGGCATAAAATTATGGATAAACGACCGAATATTGTATTGATCCTCAATGATGATATGGGTTTTTCGGATTTGGGCTGTTATGGCGGTGAGGTGCAAACCCCGAACCTCGACCGCTTGGCGGCGGGCGGTTTGCGCCTGACGAATTTTTATAATACGGCGCGATGTTGTCCCTCGCGGGCCTCGCTGTTGACCGGTTTGCATCCGCATCAAGCCAATGTCGGGCATATGATGGGCGACGATGGGATCGACGGTTATCGTGGCGATTTATCGTCGCATTCTGCGACCATCGCCGAGGTGCTGAAGGCGGCGGGTTATGCGACCTATATGAGCGGTAAGTGGCATATCACGCGGCATAACGACGGACCGAAACACAGTTGGCCCAGGCAGCGGGGCTTTGACCATTTTTTTGGCACGATTACGGGCGCGGGCAGTTTTTACGACCCGAATACGCTGACGCGTGAGAACGAGCGGATCGAACTCGAGGACGGGCAAGATTTTTTCTATACCGACGCGATCAGCGACCAAGCGGTGGAGTATATAGCAGAGCATAAAAAGCAAAAAACGGATACGCCGTTTTTTGCCTATGTGGCCTATACGTCGCCGCACTGGCCATTGCACGCGCATCCGGAGGATATCGCCCGTTATAAGGGGCGTTTTGACCAGGGATGGGATGTTTTGCGCGCAGAGCGGCTTGAACGCATGGTGGAGATGGGGTTGATCGACGCGAAGTGGAAGCTGACCGATCGCGATCCGACACAACCGCCTTGGGGTGAGGCAGAGCATAAAGAATGGCAGGCGCGGCGGATGGAGGTCTACGCCGCGCAGATTGACCGGATGGATCAAGGCATTGGGCGGATTATTGATTCGTTAGAGAAGACGGGGCAACTGGAGAATACGCTGATAATGTTTTTGGCGGATAATGGGGGTTGTGCGGAAGAGATCGGCGAGGCGTGGTCGAAAAATGTCGTGGGTTCGATTAGTCGTCGTGAGACGCGCGATGGTCAGCCGGTGCAACATGGCAATGATCCGAACGTGATGCCCGGGCCGGAAGAGACGTATCAAAGTTATGGCGTGCCGTGGGCGAATGTGTCGAATACGCCTTTTCGCGAATACAAGCACTGGGTGCATGAAGGCGGAATTTCGACGCCGTTTATTGCGCATTGGCCCGAAGGTATCGGCGACCGAGGTGCATTGCGGAGGCAAGCGGCGCAGTTGCCCGATGTGATGGCGACTTGTTTAGAAGTGGCCGGGGTGGAGTATCCGCAGGAGCGTGAAGGGAATGCGGTGCAGGCTTTAGAGGGATTTAGTATGATGCCGATTTTTTCTGATCGGGCGCATGCGCGGGAGGTGCTCTATTGGGAGCACGAAGGCAATTGCGCCGTGCGCAAAGAGCAGTGGAAACTGGTGTGCAAATATCCGGGGGACTGGGAGCTTTACGATATTGTCGCAGACCGCACGGAATTGAATGATCTGTCCGCGGAGCATCCACAGATTGTTGCAGCATTGGGCGCATTGTATGCGGCTTGGGCTGAGCGCTGTAAGGTGATGGATTGGTCTGAACTACAGGAGATGCGGCGTAAGGAGCGCGAAGGATGAGTGAGGTAACGCTGAGCGAAGAACAGATCGCGGAATTTCACGAACGGGGTTTTGTGCATCTACGGGAATTTATTCCTGAGGATATGCTCGCCGAATTGCGCGAAGGCTACGATGCGGCGACTAGGGGCGTATACGATGTCGATGGTTGGAACCAGAAGATCGCGGTGGGTGATATCCTGCAATTGGGCATGCCGAATACGCATATACCGGGTTGGCGAGGGCATGAATATTTGCAGCGTATCGTGCAGACGGGCAAGCAGTTGTTGGGCGACGATATCGAATACAAATACGATCAGTTGATTTACAAACCCCCGGGCAGTGAGGTCGAGTTGCTATGGCACCAGGATGCGGGGTATGGCTGGCCTGGGAAAGCCAACTATCGCAGTACGACCTGTTGGCTGGCGCTATCGGAAGCAACCGAAGAGATGGGCTCGTTGCAGTTTATGCCCGGCTCGCATAAAGAGGGCATCGCCGAGCATGTGGATGCGACGTATAAAAACCCGATCGGCGGCGCGCTAGAAGTGATGGTGGATCAGGATAAAGCCGTCGTTGTCGAATACGGCCCCGGCGACGTGACTTTTCACCATGGCCGCACCTTGCACTATTCACGCGGAAATAGCACAGATCAGCCGAGGCGCGGTCTTTCGACCCACCTCTGGCCGGAACCCAATGAGGAGTAGGACATGAGCTATCGAGTCGGTCTTGTCGGCACGGGGGGCATCGCCCGGGCACACGGCAACGCCTGTCAGCAAATTGAAGAGGCGGATCTCGTCGCTATCTACGATGTATCGGAGGAGCAACTCGCTAGTTATGGCGAAGAGTTTGCAGTGGAGGCGCGCTATACCGACCTCGGCGAGATGCTCGCCAAGGAAAATCTGGATATTGTCGTGATTTGCACCTGGGGTTGTTTCCATGCCGAAGTGGGCATTGAGGTTTGTACCTCGGGTAAAGTGAAAGCGGTGCTTTGCGAAAAGCCTTTTACGCAGACGGCGGCGGAGGCGGCGGCCTTTGTCGCGGCGGGCAAGGCGAATGGGGTGTTAGTGGCTGAGGCCTTTAAGTTTCGCCATCATCCGATGCATCTCAAAGCGCAAGAGATGATTGAATCAGGTGCGATCGGTGACTTGCTCAATGTGCGCAGCACGTTTTGCACCAACTCGGGTCGGCTTGTTACGGATCGCACACCCGAATCGAATTGGCGTTTTAATAAAGCCAAGGGCGGCGGTAGTATTTACGATTTGGCTTGTTATAATATTCACCATGCGCGCGCTGTTTTTGGCGAGGACCCGGAGCGGGTATTTGCCTCACAGGAATTGGGTATTGAGGCGGATGATGCGGCATCGATTATGTTGGCTTTTTCCGGTGGGCGTACGGCGCAGATTTCGGTTGGTTTCAATTCGTTTAACTCGCAATATGCCGAGATTTCGGGGCATGCGGGTATGTTGCGGTTGGATAGTGTGTGGAATAACGAGAATCGCGCAGTGAATATTGAGCACAAGACGCAGGATGGTGTGGAAGTCATAGAGTTTGACGCTTGTTTTCAGTTTGCGGAGCAGTTGCGTCATATGTGTGAATGTTTGCAGACGGGGCAGGCGCATCGCATTTCTGGCGAGCATAGTATTGCGCAGATGCGAGTGTTGGATGCTGTGAAGCAGTCGATGGAGAGTGGTGTTGCGGTAGAGTTGTAGTGGGGACGGTCCTCTATGGGGTAGTCTTTTCGCTCATTCTCGCCCGACTCCTGTCGGGCTGCGAGGTGTAGTCCTCATATTTCACGTCCTGTGAAATATGGCTCTACAATCCGCTTAGAGAATACCCCATAAAGGACCTCCGCTAATTTCGATGGACCCCCAAACCAGACCGTCCATCGACACTCCTTACCGTCAATGTCGGATCAACGCAAAAATAAAAATAATAGAAGAAGAAAGAGGATTGATATGAGAGTTGGCATTGTCGGGCATACGGGCCGGGGGCATTACGGCCATTATTTGGATATGGCCTTTGTCGGGGTCGAGGGAGCAGAAATAGTTGCACTCGCGGATCCAGACGAAGAAGGCAGGGCGGTGGCGGTGGCCAAGACAGGTGCACCGAAAGGTTATGCAAATTATATAGAAATGTTAGAGACAGAGAAGCCGGATATTGCGGTGCTGGCTTCGCGCGAGATCGGCGATCATTTAGACCTGGTGCTCCATTGCGTCGAGCGGGGGGTGCATGTGTATCTGGAGAAACCGGTGGCCGCTTCGGTGGCCCAGGTCGATCAGATGATCGCGGCGCGCGACAAGGCGGGGGTGCAGGTGGTCGTCGCGCATCCCTGGCGCGGGCATCCGCCGATACAGCAGGTGGCGATTCCGGCGATAAAGGGTGGCAAGATCGGTGCGCCGAGATTATGCCAGATTTATGGGATGGGGGGAGAGCATGGTGGGGATCAGTTGTTTTTGGATTTGTATCCGCACTTTTTTGATTTTGTTTGGCAGTTGTTTGGCGCGCCGCTATGGTGCCATGCGCATCTGACGCAGGACGGGCGCAATGCGACGCCGGCCGATCTCAAAGAAGGTGTTGAGGGCATGGGCTTGGTGGCTGGAGACGGGATCAAGGCCTATTACGAATTTGCCGGCGGGGTCGCGGTCGATTTTGAATCGTATCGCGGCGACGGCAAGGAAATCCCCTATCGGATTGATATCCACGGTACCGAGGGCACGTTGTCGATGCCGGGGCCGATGGTCAACAATCCGGATATTTTTTATCACCCGCTGGTCAATCCCGGGTTGATCGGCGATGAGCGTTGGGAAGTGGTGCCCTCCGAGCCGCCGCCGGATGATCAAAAATGGCTCAATGCGCACCGGCGTATGGCCCGGTCGATGATCGACGGGTTGCAAGGGCGCAAGCCAGAGTGGGACTTGGTGGGGTTGGAAAACGCGCGGCTCTATCTGGAGATGGCGATGATGGCGCACGCTTCGCATATCGTGGGCGCGCGCGTCTCGCTGCCGCTGGCGACCACGGCTAATCCATTTGATGATTGGAAATAGGGTATATGGCAGACCGGAGGAAGTTGTGCGGATGCACAGGCAGCGTGGGAATGAGCGTACGCTTTGTTGGTAAAACAAGAAAGGGACGAGTAGATCATGTCTTTTGTATATAGCAAAGAAATGCCGATAACGGCCAAACCGGATGTCCTGGTCTGCGGCGCGGGTTTGGCCGGCATTGGTGCGGCGGTGGCGGCAGCTAGAGGCGGTGCGCGCACAATGCTCGTCGAGCGCAATGGTTTTGCCGGCGGTTTTTTTACTGCGATCGTCGGTTCGGCCTTTGACGGCTTTGTCGACGAACGTACGGGCACACCGGTAGTTGGCGGTTTGGTCTTCGAAATGCTCGAGCGGATGGGGGTGATCGACAAGGGGCAGGGGCCGAGATTGCGCTACAATGTTAATGGCGACCTGACCTGGGTCGAGATGCATCCGGAGCGGGTGATTCCACGTTGTGACCCGGAGCGCTTCAAACGGGCAGCCGATGCCATCCTTGAGGACGCGGGGGTGGAGGTGCTCTTGCACTCGCAGGTGGCGGATGTGGTGGCGATGAACGGACATGTCGAAAAGGTAATCGTTAGCAATAAGGCGGGGTTGGTAGCGATCGAGCCCCGGGTTGTTATCGATTGCACCGGTGACGGGGACGCGGCGGCGTGGGCGGGTGCGGCCTTCGCAAAGGCGGAATCGCTGCAGCCGATGAGCCTGCATTTCCGCATCGCTTATCTGCAGCCGACGTATGAACTCAGGCGACGTTGTGCCGCGGTGCTAAAAAAGGCGCATGAGCGCGGAGATTTGGGGCTGTACGCCGGGCCGTATCTGGCGACCTTCTCAGGGCGCGACGCCTATTTCAACGCCACGCGCTATCCGGGTGACAATACGATCCCCGAGGACTGGACCCAGGCGGAGATACAGGGGCGCAAGGATGCCTGGACGATGTTTGAATTGTGGCAACGGGAATTGGCGGAATTTGAGGAGGCGTATTTTATGACCAGCGGGCCGGTCGCCGGCGGCCGAGAGTCGCGGCGTATTGTCGGGGATTACGAGTTGACGGAAGAAGATGTGCGCGAGGGGCGGCGCCATGAAGACGTGGTGGTGTTAGGGGCCTGGCGGCTCGATAAACATCCGGCCGGCAGCGCGGGCTATCACGAGATCTCGTGGGTTCCGCCCTATGATATTCCGTATCGCACGCTTTTGCCGAAAGACTTCGATAACCTATTGGTGGCGGGCCGTTGCCATTCAGCGACTCCGGCTGCGCTGGCTTCGAGTCGGGTGACGGCGACAGCGATGGGCATGGGGCAGGCAGCTGGAACGGCGGCGGCGTTGGCGGTGGCCGGGAACAAGACACCGCGGGAGGTGGATACGAGTCGATTGCAAGAGATATTGCGCGCATCGGGGGGTATTCTGCAGGCGCCCGACGCGGATATTGAAGTGGGAAATCCGGATTTTTAAGCGTTAGACCAGGCGAGCTGGCTTTTTACGCAGGCGTTCGAGCGTCCTGCGCCGCTTGTGGCGCGCTAATCCCAGTAGACTAAGTAAATACTTCCACATAATAGGCATCAATTTAGTGTTGGGGGGGGTGTGGGGTGGTATGGATATAGCCGATGCAACCGACCGCTGCAAGGGAAAATATTGCCGAGAAGAGTAAGTGGCAGTTTTTGGCAGGGTTAAGGTTTTAAGAAAAAAGAATATAGGGTTTGAGTAGCGGTTTATTGCGCGGGGAAAAAAGATAAATCACAAGAAAAAGGGCAATAATTAGGCTTCGGCTATTTTTTAGCGAACCAAAAAATATCCTCCTAAGTGGGCCAAAACAGGTAAGCCTGTCAGGAAAGGTCCGTTTATCGGCTTGCAAGTCGCCGCCCTTGACCCAGGCTTCGGGGTGTTGGCGTGAGGACAGATAGGAATCACATTCACCCGCTTTCAGTATAAAATTGATAAATGGAGCGAATGTGTCCCGCTTTTTGTGACTTGAAGGAACGTTATAGAGTTGATATCTTGTCGCGGTAATTGGCTCTACTATTGAAGGAGAAGACCGTCATGTCCGATATGCGTCCGAGTGTGCTCATTGCTTGCAATAAAAGTGTGCGCAATACCTACTTATCGACAGTGGAATTGCAGCGGCTGGAGGTTTTTGCCGACTGGTCGTGGTTTGCATGCGAAGGCGGAGGAATTTACGAGGCTCAGGAAGATCTCGAGCAATCGGCTGCTTTGGTCGAGCGCTTAGATGGGGTAGATGCGTTAGTTGTGTGCCACGGAGCGCCGAGGCTCAATGCGGCGATGATGGACAAGAAGCAGGGGTTGAAAATTGTAGGTGAACTCGAAGGCGACCGCTTTGCCGCGCGCATTGATCTCGATGCCGCCTGGCAGCATGGGATCCGCGTTGTCGATACCACGAATGGTTCGTCTTATCCGGTGGCCGAATGGGCGCTGGCGCTGATTCTTATTTCGCTCAAACAGGCAGGGGCACATTTTCGGCGGATTATCGCCGGCCAAACTGGTCGCGATGCGAACTTAGTGGCCAAGATGAGTGGCGTGCTGAAGGGCAAGCGGGTGGGTTTGATCGGCTGCGGTCATATGGGGCGGCGGTTGATCAAATTGCTCGAACCCTTTGAAAACGAGATCTGGGTCTACGATCCCTATTTACCGCGGGAGATGGCCGAGGTGGTAGGTTTTGTGCAGACCACGCTCGACAATGTGCTCTCGCAATGCGATGTGGTGATCTGTCTCGCGCCTTTGACGCCGGCGACGGAGGGCATGTTGGCGGCGCGCGAGTTTGGCCTGCTGCGGTCGGGGGCGGTTTTTGTCAATGTCTCGCGCGGTAAAGTAGTCGACTCTCAGGCCTTGATCGACAGACTCAAAAAGGGCGATATCGCCGCCGGGATCGAGGCCTTTGACCCCGAGCCCTTTCCGCCCGACAGCGAGATTTTGCAATTGGAGAACGCATTTCTGAGCCCGCATTTTGGTGCGATCACTGGTGACGAGGGCCGCCCCGAGTTCTTCGGGCTGATGGTTGACGAGTTGGCGCGTTTTTTTCAAGGGCACGAAACCTGGTACGATTTGACGCCGCGTTCGCAGGCGAATCGGCAGGGGGACCAACCGCTATGAAAAACTATCGCATCGCTATTATTGGGCTCGGCGGCATGGGTGGACACCACGCCGAAGCCGTACGGGCGGAGGAAAATTGTGAACTCGTCGGCGGTGCTGAAATAGACGCCGAACGCGGAAAAGCTTGGGGCGAGCGTTTCGGGGTGACGGCGGTTTACGAGGAGTATGAGCGCTTGCTCGACGAGGTAGCACCGGATATTGCCCTGATCTCGACCCAGGCGCCGCAACACCACGGGCCGACGATTGCCGCGGCCCAACGCGGCATACACGTCTTCTGTGAAAAACCCACCGCGCTCAACTTGATCGAGGCCGATGAAATGGTCGCCTCCTGTGCGGCGGCCGGGGTGAAGTTCGCGATAAACCATATCAAGCGCGCCAGCCCCTATAATAAGCTCGCGCTGGATATGATCGAGTCCGGCGATATTGGTCAACTTGTGCAGATGCGGGCTTTTGACAAGGGCGGGCGTTGGGCGGGCAATTCGCTGATGGAGATGGGCACGCATCTCTACGACTGGGTACGGCTTTTCGGTGGCGACGTCGAGTGGGCGCACGCGCACCTGATGCAACGCGATGGGCGCGAATCGACCGTTGTCGATATCAAACACACGCAGCAGGTGCACCCTAAGGACCGCGATGCCGGTTTGGTGTTGGGCGAGCGTTGCGTGGCGGCGTTTCGCTTTAAGAACGGATTGCATGCCGACGTTGCTTATCTGGGACAGAAAGAGACCAATGATCGCGCTTATGGCATTGATCTGATCGGCAGCGAGGGGCGGATCGCGGTGCGCGAGAGTGTGCAGACCTCGATGTTCGCGCATAAGGGGCAACACCAGGCGCCGGACGAGCCGTGGCAGCGGGTACAACTCGTCGAAGAGGATCGCGATGAGACGGGCAACGAGCGAGATGCGGCGGGCAAGCGGCTATTGTTGCAGCAGTTGATGCTGCGGGATCTGATCGCGGCGATAGAACAAGACCGTGAGCCCTTTGCTAGTGGGCGCGACGGGCGCGACTGTCTGGAGATGATCCACGCGACCTGGGCATCGCACCGGCAGGGGGCGCGGGTGCATTTGCCCTTGGATTCGCGTGAGCATCCGCTGGAACGCTGGCGGCGTGAAGAGGGGTAGGCGGTTTGGTGTCGGGCGTGTCTGATGATGTTTTATTGTGAATTGTCCGATCGATCCGACAATTGGTAGTATACTCGCACTAAGAAGGGGAAATCGCGATGATTCCGATGATCGGTAGTATCTGCCAGGGTAGCCTCGGCGTCAGCCAACTCGGCCGCACGTGGTGGAAGACGCTGACGAGGACGGTTGATCTGCTTGATTCGTCCTATCCGGATCATAGCGGCGGGCTGGACACCTGGTGTTTAGAGGCGTTGGAACTCGATATCGACGAGGTCTATGCGTATTTGCGCGACGAGCTGCCGGATTATGTGCGTTTTGAACGATGGATCCTGCAAAAAAAGGGCGGGGTGCTGCCCGCTGCAAAAATCGCCGAGTTCAACGAGATGCTCCTGCATCGCAGCCACAGTCATCGCCCACACAAAATTGCCGAGACCTACGCGGATATCGGTTTCGACCCCGAGGTCGATGATTATACATCGGCGCTTCTGCTCAATACGCTGCAGGACTGGCATCTATTTCACGCCAATGATTTTCTCGCTGACGGCACGGATATGGTCCCAGGTATGCCGCCGCTGGTGAGCAGCCTCGACGTGGGGCCGCTCAATGTAAAGCAATTGGCGCGCACCTGGTATAAGGTAATGTTAGAGGCTAAGGGGTGGCTGCACGCGGATTATCCGGCTTTCGGTGGCGGTTTGGATCGGGGGGTATTCGACGCGTTGCGGCTTGATCGCGACGGGACGCTGGCGTATTTGCGGGAGCATTTGCCGACGTATATGGATTTCGAACGATGGATCGTAGCCCAGGTCGGTGAGGTTGATCGGGCCAACGTTGAAGCGTTTGAAGCAAAGTTGCTCAATCGCGAGCATGCGCAGGAGAAACGCGCGGGCATTTACGAGCTGACCGGTTGTGAGCCGACTATTACCAATGGCGTGTTGCTCAACCACCTTGAAGATTGGCGCTACGCCTACGACATGGCGATCGTCCCGCGCAGGCCGTAGGTCCTTATTGCTTCAATCCGACTAGAAGGCATTGGGTGTCGGTGAGCAGTTTTCGCGTAAGGGCGCGTCTGTGTTTTGGTGCGATTTTCATACACACTCGAAATGATTTCCAATGCACGCTAAAACGCTGATCTGCGACGAAGGGCAACATTTTACGCTGGCCGATGTAGTGCTTAACCGACCCGCCGCCTGACCGGGTCGCGATTCGCACGCACTTTGCAGGCCGGCAGTTCGGTCGATGGGCGCGATAGCTCCAATTAAATCGCGCCGATCGCCGGCGAAATCAGTGTATGGTTTACGCGCAATCGATCGATCCTCTCAGTAGGCTACTGCTATGGCACGCAGACGCAGGTCCTCGCCGTGGTCGGCGCCGAGGTCGATGCGGCACAGGTAGGTTCCCGGTGGCACTAACGCGCCTTGTGCGTCGTGTCCAGACCAAGGAAATGTCAGTCGCCCATCGGTTTCAGTAGCGGCCAGGCGGGTGATGAAGCGCCCCGCCAAATCGTGAATCTTCACTTCGGCATTCGCCGCGGTTAATTTCAAGACTACAAAACTGATTGCGAGTTGCTCGTTGGCTCCATCGCCGTTGGGCGTGAACAGCGCGGGTTCGACGCGCAGGTCATCGATTAGTTGGCCACTGCGGGGCAGCTCGGGCAGTAGGACCACATTGGAACGGCGCGTGGCCGGTTCGACCGATTGCCAGATGCCCGGTCGTTGGCCATCGCCCAAATCAAGGGTAAAGACCGCGGCATTTTGTAGCACGCGGGCCGTGAAGCTGACTTGCACCGAGTCGCCGATGACTTTTTGCGGTAGGGCGATAAAGAGCGAGTCCTCTTGCGCCGATATGCTGGCGGGCACGGTCGATACGCCGTCGATGGTCAATTCTACTTCTTCTGTCGAAAGCGGGCCGGGCAGGGTAAAGCGTAGGATGTCGAAGCCGCTGTCCCCGGTGTCAGCCTCGGGGAAGAGGGTGTAGCTGAAGCGGGTGTCGGCATTGGTGCGCGCGTTGCGCGGGGAAATGGTGCCGAGAGCCCCTTGGATCAGTGCTTCTTCGAACTCGATTGACAGGCTGGCCACCTCGGGCGCGACTTGCGGATCGGCTGTCGACAGGATCATCTCCAACTGAATAAAGCGCCTGGGGCTCTTCGATTTGAAGGGCTCGCCCGAGACCTGGTAAAAATTGCTCCACTCGTCCCAATCAGCACCCGTTACAACCGTGGTATCGATCGGGCCGCGCAGCACCTTGGGTTTGCTGATCCAGGATTCCTCGGTGGTCAAATTGCCGGCGCGGTCGTAGAAGGTGTATTGCTCGCCGAGGGTATTACCCGAACGCGAGCGCAATTCGAGTTTGGTGTCCGGCGGCTGATCTATATCCCACGACAGCGCGCGGATCACCTTGGTGCGGCCGTCGCCGGCGGCCTCGCCCAGGTCGATAAAACTAGACTGCATCGCGACACTAGCCGGGTGCCCGGGTGAAAATAGCATTAGCTCGCCCCATTTCAACAGCGCAAAACCGCGATTGCTCAGGCCGTGCCAGTAGATATAGCGCATTTTGCGCGGTTGGAAACGGTAGCGGATATAGAACAGATTGTCGCCGCGCGGGTTTTCGTGCGTGAAGAGCTCGCTGTAATTGAACGAATCGGGGCCGGGCAGCGAGGTGCTCAGGCTGCGTTCGCCGTCCGATATCAGCACCGTGTGGCCCGTGCCGCCGCCGTCAATGCGGTTGGGGCCGATCACGCCCTCGTCCGCGCCAAAGGCGTAAATGAACATGTCATCGATAAAAAAATGCGCGCCTAGATCGACGCGGAACCAGGTGCCCAACTGCCATCGGTCGGTGAGCGCAACAATGCCGGTGGTCACCGTGTTGAGGGTGTTCATATCGCCGTCAAAGAGGTTGTTGGGGTCGACGGCGTTACCACCGTTGACGAAGGAGCCGCGTTGGATGGTGCCCAGGCTGACATTGTCGCCGACGGCGATGACCTCGACCTCGGCGAGGGCGGCGTCGGCGTTTTTGTCGTCGGCGACGATCAGCACGTGGTGCACGACGCGGAAGCGGTCATCGACTTGCGTGTCGTTTAATTCGGGGTCGACCACCAGTGTCGAGTCGCGCAACGGGTAGTTCAGAGAGATGCTAATGGAGGTCTCTTTATTGGGGCGCGTGGTGCGGAAAACGGGTTGGTAAAGCAGCAGGTCCTCCATGACCGAGATGCGCGTGCCGGTGTTGATGTAGACGGAGAACTGCTTGAAGGGTCGCGCGCCCTCGCGATCGGGGAATTTCAGCGTTATTTCTTTGGCGAGCACTGCACGCCCCAGGTCGATGTCTACGAACCAGTCGTCGGTTTCGGCGGCCGGGTCCGGTTGCCAGAAAGTCGCCGTGTCGCCATCGATGACTAGAGGCGCCTGGTTCGCATTGCTGCCGGCGTCCCAGATGCCGCCGTTGACCTCGCCGCGTTCTGGGCTGGTATAGGAGAATAGGTGCGCGTCTTCGACCACATTGGTATTGCGGCGAAATTTCACCAGGCGCAGGCGACCGTCTTCGCCGATGTCGACTAGGCCGTGCGGCATGTTCCACGAGACCCAGTCGGCGGCGCTGGCGAAAGTCAGTTGCTCGGCCGACGTCGTGGTGGCTAGCACTGCAGACAGCAATAGGGCAAAGAGGGGGATCTGCATGAAGACTGCTCCCGTGATACGCTGTGGTATAAGAAGTTTAATAGACGATGCCTATGGGCTGTATTTTCTTGCTGCCGGCGGATTCGGAGGCCACCGCGATGGAGAGCAGGTAGATCCCAGGCGATAGCAACTGTCCGTCCTGGTCGCGCCCGTCCCAGCGCACGCTTTGCGTGCCCGATCGTTGTGCGCCGGTGTCGACGGCGGCGACTTTGCGTCCGTCGAGGGAATAGACCTCCAAGACGACAGGCACGGCTTCGGGCAGATGAAAGAGCCCGTAGCGGATCTGCAACTCGTCGTTGACGCCGTCGCCGTTGGGCGTGAAGGCCGAGGCGGACAGGGTTAAATCCTGTAATAAATCGGGCGCCGCGCCCGATGTGCCCAATACGCGCAAGCTATTGGTAGAAAGCTCTTTGGTGACATCGCCGTCTACAATAAATTGCGGTAGGCCTGCGCGCGACCGGTCGATTACCTCCCCTTGGAAGGTGGTGGCCAGGTCGAAGACTTCGGCGGCGAAGACTAGGCGTATCGGGCGATTGCGCTGGCCGGTAATCGGCTCGGGCAAATGGATCAGCAAACCGTCGGCCTCCTCGATGACCTGTTCGGGCGGGACCTGGGTGAAGGATACGGATTCGGGCGGGTCTTCCCCGTCGATGGCCGCGCCGATTTCCAGGGACTTAAAGAGCGTGCGCGCACCGGTACGCACGCGTAGGGCGTCGAAGCCGGTCTCGCTTTCGAAACGCGCGCTGATATCGTAGACGAAATCGGTCATTTCGCCCAGGGCCACCTGGGTGAAACCGCGTGCGGGTTGTTTTTCGTCGAGCCGGGCCACTTCGCCGACGACTTGCTGGGCCAAGAGCGGTGCTTGCTCGATCCACAGCGAGTCGAGGCGGACGAAGTCGCTGAAGGTGCGGCTTTGTAAGGTGATCAGCAATTGGATATAACGGCCATTGCGCAATTCGAGCGGCTTGCCCGATTGGCTGATCGCCGTCGACCAAAAGGTCCAGTTGTCGCTGTCGTAGGTGATTGAGGCGCGCAGGCCGGGTTTGGGCGCGCGCGGTTCGGGATCACAGAGGGTACAGCGGCGGACGAAGCGGTCGATGAGCACATTCTCGTAGTGCTCGCGCGATACGATTTTCTCGCTGCCTAAGATGGTGAATTCGTGGTAGAGATTGGGATCGTCGTCGCGGCCGGTGCGCACTTCGACTTCAACCCAGGCATCGGCTTTGGGCGTCTCGACTGCAGTGCCGTCGATTACGCGCATAGGGGTGGCGGCGAAAAATAGCCGGCCGAAATTCTGCTCGGTGCCCAGGTCGATGATCTTGGTTTTGTAGACGACGTTCTTTGGGGCCCCCTCGCCGAAGAGTTCGAAGTCGGCGACGGTGCCCTTGAGGGCGGTCGCAAGATTGCCCTGGCCGGCACAACCCTTGCGGGTGGCTTGCGCATTGTTTTTGCTCTCACCGGCGACGACTTGGCCGCAGCGGTTGAGGTCTTCGGCGTCGATGATCGACAGCTTGCGTGCGTAGCGGATGAAGCGCACGTATTGCGGGGGAAAATCGACGCGTATATCGGGTTCGAAGTTTTCAGTGACTTGGCCGACGATTTTTTCCAGCGGCAGCACACCGCAGTCGTCCGATAGGATCGATGAGCTAGACGAGGCCACCGTGGCGCAATCGGCCTTTTGGTCTAGTAGCGGACTGTCCTCCTCCTGTATCGATACTTGGTAGGCGGGTACGGCGTCCTCGCGCAGCTTTTTGCCATTGGAGCGGAAACCCTGCGAAGGCGTAAAAAAACCGAATTGCTGGGCGGGGACCGGCACGGCGAGGTCGATGGTGAAGAACTGTTGTTCGATTTCCTCGGCCTTGGGCACGTTGTAGGTGGTCGAGTCGCCGTCGACCAGGAAGGTGCCGTTCTCGGTATTGGCGCCGGTGCCATTGTTCCACTTCCAGATGCGCGGGGACTCGCCGCGGGCGAAGTTGAGCTCGCGCGGGGCGCGGCGGAAGAACCAATCGTCGGCCAATTGGATGATGTTTTGGCCGGCTTCGATATATTGCGGTTGGATCGAGCCCGCGGAGGCGGCGAAGTCGATCATCACTCGGGTGGTGTCGTTGCCGACCCAGTCTAAACCGCTGCCGCCGAGTTGCCAAGTTGTGATCTGCGCGTTGCCGACTCCCGTCCCTAGTAGACTCAAAGACAAGCATATTCTGATCAGCATGGTGGGCGGATTACTCCCGCGTTGAATGGGTTGTGCATTAGGTTTGGCCGCAGAGGGCGCGCATCGTTGCCCCGAGGATTTTCCGGCGGTCGTCTGGGCCGAGAAAATCGCAATGCTCAATATAGGACAGCGATTGGCGGTAGGTGCAATAGCGTTCGACATTGGGCATGTCCGAGCCCCAAATTAGGTAATCGGGGCCGAGTTGTTCGTAGAGCGCGCGAATATGGTTCTGCGCCCGCGTATACGGATATTCGCTCTTGCCGCCCCAGCCGATGGGGTAGAGCACCTCGCTGTAAACGGGGTAGTCGCGCAGGATCTCAAGCATATAGTCGGGGATGATGATGCGGTCCTGCGCATCGGCAAAAAGCGCGGTGGGCAGGCCGTGTACCAGTACCGAGGGAATGTGTGGATAGCGTTCGAGCCATTTTCGAAACAAGCCCATTTCCTCTTTGAACCCACCGACGGGCGAGTCGCCAAGAAAGACCCAGAAGACGGGTATTTGCAACGCCGCAACGGCATCCCAGAAGGGGTAGAAGGCCTCGTCGCTGAAGTATTCGCCATAACCATTGCGAAAAAATCCGGACAGAGTGTAATAAAGTCCACTCATGCCCAGTTCGTTTATGGAGCGATGCAGGACGGCAAGTTGCTCGTTGGTGTAGGCGAAGGCCTCGTCGACATTGGCCAGGCCGATAAAGCGGTCGGGATAGCGCGCGATTGCCGCGGCGAAATACTCGGCCAAATCTCCGTAGATATGATCATTTTGCAGGACGGCGGTGCGGATGCCGGCATAGTCCATCTGGGTGATCATGGCCTCGGGGGCGCAGTGCATATCCTGCAGGCTCGGTGGCAGAAACTGCACGTAGTAGTCTTCGCCGTCCTTGTTCCACTCGAAGCGGCCCATGCGACCGACGCGGAAATTTACATCCGTCGCTCGGCCGTTTTCGCTGGGATCGTCGTTGTCCCATAGATCACGGGCGGTAATGATCTCGGGGTCGCGCAGGCGGCGCACGGGCTGGTTGCCGTGCGTATGCATGGCCCGCTGTTGGTAGAGTAGGTGGGTCTCGGCGTTAGGCATGCCGCAGGCTCCGCTCAGGGGCGGGAAGATATGCGCGTGGCAATCCACAATGTCTAGCTGGCTGGTCTCGCTCATGCTATTAATTTACTCATGTTCAATTGTGTAGGGCAAATATGCGGGCAAAGGGCGTTGATTTAGCTGTGGCGCGGAACTATACTACCCGGCGAATATTCGTTGTCCTATAAGTTATAAACTATAAACGAATTCTTGTAGGTATGGCGAATCACCAGACGACGATTATAGTGCTCTCTAGTGGGCTGAGGGTCGCGATCAGTATGGGGCTACGCCAATCCCTTCGGGCTTTTCATGCAGCCGGTCAGTCAGGGGGGGGCTGGGCCGTGAAGTGTTCAGCCTGGCGATGGTGCTGCAGAATCTGATATTCGGGCTGTCCCTGCTCGGCATTGTCGCTGATCGCTATGGCGCGCGGTGGGTGGTGCTCGGCGGCGCGGTGCTCTATGCAATTGGGTGTCTTGCTGGTGCCGACGAGCGGTGGTCCAGTCGACCTGTAGCTGACCCTTGGCCTGATTATCGGGCTCAGTCTCAGCAGCACGACCTATGTGGTCCTATTGGCGGCCTGATCGATTTTCTGTGGTTGGCGACGGTGCCGTTGACCAGTGGGACCGTCGCGCAGATATTGGGCTCGCGGTATTTGTCGACGCTCTACGGCATTGTCTTTTTTAGCCATCAGATTGGCAGTTTTTTTTGGGGGGGCTGGCTGGCGGGTTGGCTTTTTGATTCGACCGGGTCATACGAGGTCGTTTAGTGGATCGCCATCGGGTTGGCTTTGGCGGCTACTTTGTTGCATTTGCCGATTGCAGATCGACCGGTTGAGGTAGATTAGGGCGAGAGGATGGACGGTCGGGATTGAGGGGGGCAGCGATTGTGAAATTGCTGTTGGGGGATCTTTGTTGGGCCGTTTGTTTAT
>Ga0233434_1000335_pt1 | contig 55665 bp, 47 predicted proteins | sample SI_122_August201_4_FD_182738 | JGI IMG/M metagenome (GOLD analysis project Ga0233434, IMG submission 182738) | Seawater microbial communities from Saanich Inlet, British Columbia, Canada - SI_122_August2016_120_MG | ecosystem: Environmental > Aquatic > Marine > Inlet | place: Canada: British...
TAAAGTTTTTTCCGGAGGAATATCATGCATTGGTGCAGTCCCGGTTTAAAAACGGTTCGATAAAAATAAAATCTTTAAAATTCGAAGGAAGCCTGGATCAGCTTCGGGAACTGGCGGAGGAAAAAAATCGGGGTCTAATTTCTTCAGAATTGGAAATGAAGCATGTGGACTGGCAGTCTCCCTTGCCGCCGTTGCAGAATGTGACGGGGACTTTCAAGGTGAATAAGGGGAATACCTCCCTGCACATCACCAAAGCCCGATATGAAAACCAGCCCATCAGCAATGTGCATGGAACCATCAATGATTTCATGACGCGGCCCATGGTGGATCTTAAAGTTGAAAACGAAGTAGAGATGAGCCCATTTCATGGGACTCTCAAACGGATTTTCAAGGGCCACCCTTTGTTCGATTCCATTGCGGTCTACGATAAGTTTGAAGGAACAGCAAAAGTCCGCTTTAACGTAAAAGGACCGCTTGATGATTTTGACAGGCTGGCGATCACCGGAAGGATAGGTCTTAATAATGTTTCACTCAATGAGGAAGGGTTTGAGCCACGGCTGGAAAACCTCAATGGAAATATTATTTACTCCCATATTCCAGAGGTGACCAAACGCAAGGATGACTACTGGATTCCGGTTATCAAGTATGACAACCTTTCGGGCAATTTTTCCAAAAGCTCTTTTTCAGATATGAATGGGGAGATGGGTTTCAGCAATGGAGAACCCCTGGAAAAAATGTCAGCGACTTACAAAGTAGCTTCCAGCGATTTGAGTCATGTCTTGTCCGATGATTCTGAAGATGCCCTGGTGGGTTTGAAAGAGGGGCTGGATTTTATTTCCGGTGAGTTGGTTCTGAAATACCGGTCGCAGGGCAACCCGGCCAAGCCAGAAACCGAAAAGGAGTGGGGGAAAATAGAGTTGAAAGACTTCTCTATGAAATATCCAGACCGGTTGATGGCGATGATGGACTTGAACGGCAATATCTCCTATGGAGATGGAAAGATAAGGCTGGAGAACCTGAACGGTCGGTATGGCGATTCTCCTGTTCAGTTAGAAGGGGAAATCGACCGTAAAAATATCAAGAAGCTGGAATATGCTCTCCGTCTGAACTTCCCGGGGCTTGTGCAGTCCGACTTGAAGGATATTCCCCTTTTCAAGGATTTCAAGTTCGCGGGCCCTGCCCATGTCTCCCTGAACCTGAATGGAGACCTGGATTCCTTTAAATTTGAACATCAAGCTGATCTGGCACGGGTGCAATATCAAATTCCAGGTTTCATGGAAAAACAACCCAACGCGTTGAATAAATTCAAGGCCAAAGGAAACGTTTTAAAAAATGGCGGTATTATTGTCGACAGCTGGTCGTATGAGTTGGGTGGGAACCGGGTCTTGGGAACCGCCAGCATTCCTGATCTTGATAACCCTAAATTCACAATCAACATGGCTTCCAATAATTTTCAGGTTTATCCCTCCCGGCAGTTTTTTCGATTCTTTGATGCGGAGATGGACGGAACTACGGATTTTAAAATTGCCGGTTCTGGCAACTTGAATAACCTTCAGGATTCAAAGTTTGAAGGTGAAATGAAATTGCAAGGCATGAAAGTCCGGCCAAAAAATTTATTATCTCCCTTGACCGTTGATGCCAGCCTGAGATTTAAAGAAGATCGCTTGGACATCCGTTCTGGAAATATCAAGTCCGATCAAAGCGGAGTCAAGTTTTCCGGTGTTTATCAAAGGGGCAATGAGCCCAGTCTGGACCTGAATCTCGCCGGAAAGAGACTGAATATTGATGAATTTTTGCCCGAGCCGAAAGATAAAGAGACTTCTCTTATGGACCGACTGAACCAATCTGAATTTTTCGCCAAGGGGAAGGGAAAGATACGATTTAATCTGGATAAACTGGACTACAAACTTTTTACTTTGGATCAAGTTGCCGGAAGCATGGTGCTCAATAACCGGGAAATAGAAATGAAGGATCTGGTTTTTGATTCCAATGCATCTATCAAAAGCGGTGGTCGGATGTTGATCGATGCAAAGGGTGTCGGCCATTTTGAGGGAAGCATCCAGGCCCGGGACATGGAGACAAAAAATCTGTTCAGTTTTTTTGGCGATGTTTTTGAAAAAAGTTTGAGCGGAGATGTGAAAACGGTTGATGCTCGTCTGAAAGGCAGTGGAAAGGATTGGAAGGAAATTTTCAGCTCCTTGTCCGGAAATTTATCCATGGATGTCCAATCCGGAAGCATAAATCTGGAAAAGCTTCAAAGAGGGGTTCGCAGGTTGTTCAGTTCGATTCCTCAACCAAACCCTGTGGAAAATGAAGCTCCGTCTTCCTTCAAACAGATTTCCGGGGATTTTGTTACTAAAGACGGGGTTTTTGAAACGCAGAACTTTGTGGTCGAAACAGAAGACAGAAGAACTTCTATTGTTGGCACATTTGACCTGGTGAACAATCAAATGGATACGGTGGTCGGAATCGCTCCCCTGGCGGGGCTCGACCGGTTTCTGACCCAGATTCCCGTAGTGGGGAAAATCATTACCGGCGGGGATGAAAAAAGTATATTGAAATCCTATTACACCGTAAAAGGAGATTTTAATAACCCAGAGGTTACAGTGACTCCTTTTACCTCCCTGGGAAAACGAGTCATGGGAATTTTTCAGGCAATTCTGGAGACTCCACAGGACATTCTGGCTCCTATCACGGACAACCTACCCGAAGCAACGCAACCCTCTCCCGCAATTCCTGCGGATAACTAGTAATAAGAAATTCAGGTCAACTCAGGGCTGAGAAATATTGGTGATGCGGAATTCGTCAGGAGACTTTCCCAGGTGCATGGCCAGGGTCGCTGTAATGGCGGCAACATGATCGTCCTGATTGCCACTTGCAGAAGGACTTGATGGGCGTGCTTTAGGGGGCGGAGCTTTGTAGGGGATCAACTTCACCAGTAGCTTAATGGTGAAGATCAAAATAATCAGAACGGTAAAAATCACCGCCAGAGCCAGAATAGAAACGTTGACTGCTGCTAGAAATGAAGCTTCCATTAGGGACGCAGGACCTCGATTACCTGTGCGACAGCCGCTTTACCGGGCTCTACGGTGCCAACGATATCTGCGATTGCGGCATGCGGTTCCAGGACCGGGACATCTCCAAACAGGGAGATGAATACTCCGGCGGCCACGGCACTACCAATAACCCCTGCGACATTGGGTCCCATTGCATGCATCAGTAAAAAATTAGAAGAGTCCGTTTCCGAACCTACTTTCTGGGAAACCCGTGCCGCCATGGGAACTGCCGAAACTCCTGCCGAACCGATGAGTGGATTCACCCGGCCTCCGGTCATTTTACACATGATTTTTCCAAACAGCACTCCGCCTGCTGTAGCGATAGAGAAAGCCAGCAAGCCCAGTACAATAATTTTAAGGGTTTCAACCCGCAAAAAGGATTCAGCGGTCATGGAAGAACCCACGGCCAACGCCAGAAGAATGGTAACGATGTTGATCAAATGAGTTTCCGAAGTTTCGTGCAAGCGGGCGGTGACCCCGGATTCGCGGAACAGGTTGCCCAGCATCAGCATGCCTAAAAGCGGGGTGACGCCGGGTAACATCAAACAACAGACGATGGTCACCACCACGGGGAAAACAATTTTCACCGTTTGGGATATCGGCTTTAATTGTTCCATTTTAATTTTTCGTTCTTTCTCGGTTGTTAACAACTTCATGATGGGGGGCTGGATAAGCGGTACCAAAGCCATATAGGAATAAGCCGCTACGGCAATGGGTGCGAGCAAATGCGGGGCCAGCTTGCTGGCTATAAAAATAGATGTAGGTCCATCTGCTCCGCCAATGATGCCGATGGCACTGGCTTCATGCATGTTGAACCCAAGCAGTACCGCGCCAATGAGAGTGATATATACCCCTACCTGGGCGGCGGCACCCAGAAGAAGAGTGGTGGGGTTAGCCAAAAGCGGACCAAAGTCTGTCAGTGCCCCCACTCCCAGAAAAATCAGAGGAGGAAGTACCTCATGCTTGACTCCCTGGTAAAAAAAGTTGAGCAATCCGCCAGTATCGGTGTTTGCCATCATACTCATGGGAATGTTGGCAAGCAGACACCCGAACCCGATGGGGAGGAGCAGTAGCGGTTCGAACTTTTCCCAGATGGCAAGGTAGAGCATGATGCAGGCGACCCCGATCATGAGTACATCGCCACCTTCCAGATGGGAGATTCCTGTAGTGGTTAATATCTTGGTGGCGGATGCGCCGAAGCTGAATTCCATCATCCTATAATGACGAGTTCATCCCCGGTCTGCACGTTGTCGCCTTCTCTAACCAGGATAGATTGAATGGTTCCAGATTGATGAGCATTGACTTCGGATTCCATTTTCATGGATTCCATAATAAGAACGGTATCGCCCTCATTAACCGCATCCCCTTCCTTGCAGATCAGGGTGAAGATGGACCCGGGTAAAGGTGCTACCAGGGGAGAGCCGTTTGCAGAGCTGGGCGCGGGTGCTGGCGCGGCAGCCGGAGCGGTTGTTATGGGAGCGGGTGTGCTAGCCGTCCCTCCGGTTGCGACTTCGACGGTATAATCTTTTCCATTAACCCGAACCTTGTATACTGCAGACCCTGCTGGAGCGGCGGCTGGCGCGACGGCAGTCGCCGGAGCTTTTGCCGGGGCTGCCGCAGGTTCCGGTTGGGGTTTTCCTCGTGTCTCAAAAAAACCCAGAGCTACTTTTCCAAACAGGGCATAAGTCAATCGGTCATCTTCGCTGGTGTGTTTATCTCCCAGTTCTTTGCAAACCGTATCCCATTCAGGATCCAGCAAATCAGCGGGACGGCAGTCTGTGACCTTTCCATCACTGGAAACTTTAGCCAGCAGTTCTTCATCGATAGGCGCGGGCAATTTGCCGTAATTGCCCAACAGGCATTGCCGGGTTTCTTTGGTAATCACTTTATAGCGTTCCCCTGTCAACACGTTTAAAGTTGCCTGGGAGCCGACGATCTGGCTCGTAGGTGTGACCAGAGGAGGATAGCCCATATCTTTTCGCACTCGGGGAACTTCTTTCAGCACTTCATCGAGTTTGCCAAGTGCGTTTTGTTCCCGTAGCTGGTTTTCCATGTTGGAAATCATGCCACCGGGAATTTGAGATTTCAGGATATTGATATCCACACTCTTGAAATCGCTTTCAAACGCCGCATAGTTTTTTCTCACTTCGGTGAAGTAATCGTTGATCTCCTCAAGCAGGTCGAGATCCAGGCCCGTGTCCCGGGGCGTGCCTTTCAGAGCCGCCACCATGCATTCGGTTGCGTAATGGGAAGTCCCCATGGATAACGCAGAGATGGCGGTGTCTACCATGTCCACTCCGGCTTCAACAGCGCATTGCATGTTCATGCCCACCAGTCCGGTCGTTGCATGGGTGTGCAAATGGATCGGAATCTTGACGGTCTTCTTGATTTCACTAATCAGGGTCTTGGTTACATCAGGAGTCAGTAGGCCAGCCATGTCTTTAAGGCAGAGAATGTCAGAACCCATATCCTCCAGCTGTTTGGCCATTTTCAGGTAGAGCTCGATATTATGAACCGGGCTGACAGTATAGCTGATACAGCCTTCAACGGTTTCACCACAGTTTTTAACGGTTTTTACAGCGGTTTCAATATTACGAAAGTCATTGAGGGCATCGAATATTCTGAATATATTGATTCCCACTTCCACCGATTGCTTGACAAACCGCTCGACAATATCATCGGCATAATGCCGGTAACCTACAGCGTTTTGCCCTCTCAGCAACATTTGAAACGGGGTGCGGGGCATTTTTTTCTTAAGAGCCCGGGCACGTTCCCAGGGGTCTTCATTGAGAAACCGGATGCAGGTGTCAAAGGTTGCGCCGCCCCACATTTCCAGGGAGAAAAAGCCAACCTGATCGAGTTTTTCGGCGATGGGAAGCATATCCTCGGTCCGCATTCGGGTCGCGAGAAGGGATTGGTGTGCATCCCGCAAGACAAGCTCGGTAATTTTAAGTGGAGCGGTTTCCATTCTATTTAAATTCCTTTACGAATCAGAGATAGCTTGAGTCTCTGATAGTTAAGTTCAATAAAACCAAACAGGTCTATTCCCCCGCGAGTTTTTGGATTTACCAAGGGTAAAGCTCAGACCGGGAACCCGAAATTTTAATTTATTGTTTATTCAAAATCAAATCTTATTTCCGCCACGCCATAGGCAGAAAAAGCAATATAACACCGTATATTTCAAGCCGTCCCAACAACATGAAAATAATGAGGAGGCCTTTTCCCAAAGCCGGGATTTCCGCATAATTTCCCATCGCACCGACACTGCCTAACCCTGGGCCGATGTTAAATAATGAAGCCACTGTCGCCGACAATGCCGTGGTGAGGTCTACGCCCATTGCCGAGAGAAGTACCCCGCCCAAAGCGGAAAAGCCGATAAACAGGAAAGTTAAGGCGGCAACATTGGAAAGGTCATCCGCGTCAATGGTTTTATCCCCTACTTTGACGTGGAAAATGGCGCGCGGATGCACCAGTTTTTTAAGTTCCCGCATAATTATTTTTAGCAGGATGATAAATCGAATTACTTTAAAAGACCCACTGGTGGAGCCTGAGCACCCTCCCACCATCATGATTGCGACCATAAAAAGTTTTAAATACTCCGGCCACAAGTTGAAATCATCGGTGACAAAACCCGTGGTGGTGTTGATGGAAACTACAGTAAAGGCGGCACTGCGAAATGCCTGGCTGGCGTCACCTCCATGGGAAACCCGGGTAAGGCTCCAGGTTACAAGCAATATACCGGTGAGAAGCATTCCGCAATACGCCTTGAACTCCGGATTCTTGAAGATGACCGCAAAATTTCTCCGAACCAGTTGAAAGTGCAAGGCAAAATTGATTCCTCCCAGAAACATGAAGAGAATGATGATGCTCTCAATATAAACATTGTTAAAAACACCGATGCTTCCGTTATGTGGCGAAAACCCACCTGTTGCGACGGTGGAAAAAGTGTGACAAACCGCATCGAACCAGTTCAGGCCGGCAAATCGCAGGGCAAAAACTTCGATGAGGGTCAGTGCCAGATATGTTTTCCACAGGATTTTGGCTGTTTCGACCAGGCGGGGTTGCGTTTGTTCCACGGTAGATCCGCCGGGAATTTCTGCCTTGAACAGATGGAAGCTCCCGATCCCCAGCATGGGAAAGATAGCCAGGGAAAGAAGAATAATTCCCATTCCCCCGACCCACTGCATCAGGTTTCTCCAGAACAGGATGCCGTGAGGCACTGCATCGATATCCTGAAGGATGGAAGCCCCGGTGGTGGTGAATCCGCTGGTGCTTTCAAAAAACGCGTCAATGAATTCCGGGCAAGCGCCGCTCAAATAGAGTGGCAGTGCACCGAACGCGGATATCGACAACCAGGAAACGGTGACAATAGCAAATCCTTCACGGTCCCGAAGTTTGTCCAGTCCGGAGGGGAACAGTTTCCACAGTATCAGGCCGGATACAAGGCTAAGACCAAACGTCCAGCTAAATGCCAAGGTCTCAGACATGAAACCCTCCATAGGAGCATGGCCGAAATACCACGAAACGCCTATGGGGGCCAGGGTCAACCCGGAAAGCAGTACCAGTAAAACTCCTACGACATTGAAAATAGCCCGTATATTCATCGGAAAGGAAGGAAAGATCTTTTGCGGTCGAACAGTTTTTCGATTTTTTCGATTGTTCCGGGTAAGGCCACTACGATGACCGAGTCACCCGCTTCTAAGGTGACATCGTCATTGGGGAGCAACATTTCTCCCTTTCTGAGGAGAGCCCCGATGAGTGCATCTTTTGGGAATTTGATTTTACCTATTTTCTTGTTAACGATGGAAGAGTTTTCACTCACCCCAATCTCCATCACCTCGGCATCCTCAATCAGCTTGAAGACTGACATCACCTGGCCTTTGCGCAAATGTTTCAGGATAGAGCTGACCGCGATGAGTCGCGGATTGATAGTGACGTCCATGCCGATGGAATCCAGAATGGGCAGGTATTCCGGGTCGTGGGTGATGACCAGGGCACGTTTGGCACCATGCTTTTTTGCCAACAGGGCAGAAAGAATATTGTTTTCATCATCGTGGGAAAGAGCCAGGAAAAAATCGGCATCCTTCATGTTGATCTCGTTAAACAAGTCCATGTCGGTGCCACTGCCATGCTGGACCAGTGTTCGCTCAAGCTTGTCTGCGGCCTGATGAGCCTTTTCCCTGGAAGGTTCTATGATGCAAACGTCACGCATAGTTTCCTCCAGAACCTTGGCCAGATGAATGGCTGTGGATGTGGCACCATAAATGATGATTTTTTCCACATTCTCCATGGTCCGGTTCAGCATGGGGAGGAGGAAAGGCAAAAACTCCTTATCGACCAGAGTGTAGAACCGGTCTCCGGCCTGAATGATATCCTGATCTTTGGGGATGACCAGTTCCCCATTGCGAACAATGGCGACAATCAGAAACGAATCCATTTGCGTGATACTGCGGATGTCCTGAATACTCTTGTTGGCAATGGGAGCATTTTCCGGCACGTCAAACTCCCGCAGTAGAACTTCGCCATCGGCAAATTCTGCAACGTTGACCACGCCGGGAGTCTCGAGAATTTTCAGGATGGTTTCGACAATGATCTGACCGGGGCTGATGGCCTGGTCGATGCACAGTTCTTCTGGAGAGAAAACCCTGCCATTTTCGGTGAACTCCCGGTTCCGGAGTCTTGCGAATTTCTTGGGAACATCAAACCGGGAGGCCAGAAAACAGGAGAATAAATTGATTTCATCGCGTTCAGTGACCGCGATGACCATTTCGGAGGATTTGATTCCCGCCTTCATGAGTACGCTGGGCAGGCAGGCGTTGCCTTCAACAGCCAAAACATCCAGCGTGTCAGCGATGCGCCGGGTTCTTTCCGGATCCTGATCCACGATAGCGATATCATGGCCTTCCTGTGAAAGTTCCTGCGCAAGGTTGAATCCGACTATACCCGCACCCACAATGAGTATTCTCATGTCACCTGATAAGTAGAGAGAACGGCTCTCACTTTATATAATAGGGATATTCCATGATTTTTGCCACTCCGGTTAAGGAGAAAATTTTATTTGGATTTGTTCAGGAACCCAAGAAAATCGGAATCCTCAGACATAAGGAGAGTGGTGTCGGTTTTTAAGGAGTTCTTGTAAGCTTCCATGGAACGCATGAAAGAATAAAATTTTTGGTCTTTGCTGAAAGCATCCGCATAAATTTTGGTTGCCATGGCGTCTCCTTCACCCCGAACTATCTGTTCCTGTTTGTAGGCTTCGGCGACCAGAATGGTTTTTTCTTTATCCGTTTCAGCGCGAATTTTGGTGGCTTCTTCTTTTCCTTCAGAACGGTATTCCATGGCGATCCGCTCGCGTTCTGTGCGCATCCGGTTAAAAATGGAATTGGCGATTTCAGGCGGCAGGTCGGTGCGCTTGATGCGTACCTCGACCACCTCAATACCATATTCCGCGGCTTTGATATTTGCTTCATGGGTAACCTTGGCCATAATCGCGTTCCGGGTTTCTGTGACGATATCGCGCAAACCATGGGTACCAATTTCAACCCGCAACTCGGAATAGATGATATCGTCCAAGCGGGCCCGTGCACCCCGTTCCCCGCGAACGGTTTCCAGGAATTTCAAAGGGTCGACGATTTTGAACATGGTGAAGTTATCAATCAGCAGGTTTTTTTTGTCCTTGGTGATAACCTCGGCCGGATTGGAATCGTTATCCAGCAACTGCTTGGAAAAGTAACGGACCTGCTGGAAGAACGGAACCTTGAAATAAAGTCCGGGCTCGGTGATGATCTCTTTGGGTTTCTGCAGTTCCAACACCACTGCGTTCTGGGTCATATGGACCGTGAACATGGAAGACGATAAGATAACGATAGCGATAACGCCGCCTATAATCAGAGAATTTTGTTTCATAGCTATTATCTATTGCCTCCCAGTGGGTTTGCGCCCAAAGGCAGGATCGGTAAAACGCCACTCCCCTTTTTTTCCATAATAAACTTTTTGATGTCAGGTAGAATTTCTTCCATGGTCTCAAGATAAATCCTTTTACGGGTGATGTCCGGAGCCTTTTTGTACTCCGTATATTGTTTCATGAAACGATTCGCGTCACCTTCGGCCCTTTTGATGGTTTGCTCCCGATACCCTTCTGCCACCCGGACTATTTGTGCGGCCTGTCCACGCGCCTCCGGGATGACCGCGTTCCGGTAACCCTGAGCTTCGTTGATCATTCGCTCTTTATCTTCCCGGGCACTGACAACATCCTTGAACGCGGCGGCGACTTGCTCCGGGGGATGTACATCCTGAAGCTGAACGGTCACGATCTGCAGGCCGGATTGATACTTATCAAGGAGTGCTTGAATCTGGTCCTTGGCGAGAACCTGAATTTCCGCCTTGCCGGTGGTCAACGCTTCATCAATCTTTTTGCTACCGGTGATTCCGCGAATGACCGTCTCGGCGCAATCGCGAATCAGTTTATGGGGTCGTCGTACATTGAACAGATATTGCACGGAATCCATGATGCGGTACTGAACAACGAGATTGATATCAATAATATTCTGATCCCCTGTCAGCATAAGGGATTCGGCGGGAACCTTCTGTATGGGTCTTCCTTCGGAAGCTCTGAAGCCGATTTCCGCTCTGCGCACTTGACGAATTTTGGGTGTCGCGGCATGCTCGACGGGAGATGGAAATTTAAAATGTAGCCCGGGTGACGTGGTGCGGTGAAATTTCCCAAATCGAGTGACCACGCCTTCTTCATCCGGTTCGACAAAATAAAAAGTTCCCGGTAGAATCCATACCACAAGCAGGGCCAGGATGATCCATAACACCATGGAGGGTTTGAACTGCGGAACTTTAATTTGCGGAATATCAAAAGGTGGTTTTATCGGGCCTCCACCTCCTTGTCCGCCACTTCCTTTAAATCGGTCTTCGGGGCCTTTCGGCTCGTGTAAATCGTCCCAGGGCATACTTTATATCACCAGAAAATGAAACATTATAATAATTGCGTTACGCTATCAGACTGCTCAGGTCTTGTCAATTATACCAGTTAAGGCAATAGCTTTGTAAGAAGGACAAATAGTGTTGGTGGATTAAAATACCTTGAAATCAATCCTCTAAAACGTCAGAATGAGACTTTCCAAACCAATTTAATAAGAGAGAGAAATGTTAGCTTTTGCCAAAGATATTACCCAGGGTCAGCCTAAAATCTCGAAAGAGTCTGAAAACGATGAGTTGAAACAGTATATGGAGTACCAGCGAAAACTGAACCATGAACGGTTGGTTTATCATGCGCTGGATTACGCGAAGAACCATTTGCAACTCAACACGCAAAAACTGGCAGAGGACGAGGAAAAGCTGAGTGATTACCTCAAAGGTGCTTTTCCTGTTTCCCACGGGTTTGCCGATGTGGATACCATCATGCTTTTGCTCCGGAAACTGACCAACGGTCATAGTTCTTCCAATAACTGGTACCGCATGAACGCCTATTTTCATGCGATGGTTTATGACAGCATGAAACGGTTTGTAAAAATTTACAATCAGTTGGTTCTGGAATCTCCTGAAAAGGCAAAGGAGTACGGTATCTCCGAGGGCATTCAGGTCGATTTTGATGACTGGGCCTATTTATATTTTCCGGATTTGGATTTTCATATAGGTCAAGACCTTGGCTACACGCATTATCCATTCGCCAAGCGCAACAAAGCGATTGAGGGTGAGATTGAAAATAAAATGAAAACAGGTAGTTCCCGGGAAGAGGCTTTGAAAAGCATAAAAGACGATTACGAAATGGATGATACCGTTATAAAAGTCCTGCTGGGGAAACCCATCAGCCCCGAGGATATGGAACTTTTTTTTACTTCGGTGGAAAACCCCATCTATGAAGCGCTGACTGCGACGGAGGATGGCAAGTGGGGATTGATGGACGGAGAATCTCTCTTGGACCATTCCTATTACATGGGTTCCCATTTGAAGGTTTGGGAATGGAGGAAGCGGGAAGAAGTCGAGGCAGAAGCCGAATCGGTTTTGAAAGAACTCAACAAAACTTCCTCAGCTACTCGGCGTGATGTCAACTAACAACCACTGCTAGTGGTCCTCTGCCTGGGGGCCGGATTTCTTCTTTGAAATAATTACGGAGGAATTATGCAAGCTTTTAAGCAAATGGTAATGGGACTGGGATTTTTCCTGGTCTTCGCATTGAATCCAATCAACGGTTGGGGTCAGTCTTCCGATGGGGATGAAGAATCCCAGAATCGACGGGACGCGTTTGAGGAAAGGCGGCAACAAAGACAGGAAGAAAATCAGCAACGTCGGGAAGAAATGCAACAGCGACGTGAGGAAATGCAACAGCAAAGACAGGAAAACCGTGATGAGCGCCAGGAAAGTCGTGAGGATCGAAGAGACACACGGCAGGACAATCGGCAGGACAGACGGGAAAATTTTCAGGAAAACCGTGATGAACGCCAGGACAATCGGCAGGACAGACAGGGAAATCGTCAGGAAAACCGTGATGAGCGCCAAGACAATCGGCAGGATCGAAGGGATACCCGGCAGGACAATCGGCAGGACAGACAGGAAAATCGGCAGGAAAACCGTGATGAGCGCCAAGACAATCGGCAGGATCGAAGGGATACCCGGCAGGACAATCGGCAGGACAGACAGGAAAATCGGCAGGAAAACCGTGGTGAGCGCCAAGACAATCGCGAAGGGCGCCAGGATGCTCGACAGGAGAGACGACAGGACCGTAGAGAAAATTCTCAGGGACGAGGTCGTTCCGAGTTCGGTCAAAGTCAGGGTGAAGAGCGAGGCGGCGGTCAAGGCCGGGGACGAGGTCAACAGGGCATAGACCGGCAGCGAGGAGGCCAAAGTCGTGGTCAACAGGGTATGGATCGGCAGCGAGGAGGCCAAAGCCGTGGTCAACAGGGTATGGATCGGCAACGCGGTGGTGGTCAACGTGGCGGGAAAAACCGTGGCGGCGGAGAGGAAAGGCGTCGCCGTTAGCCACTAGGCGTGGAGCCAGTGTGCAGCCACTTTTTTAGGCTAGCAACGATATTTTCAGCTTAAAACGTAATTGCGATACTCCCTCCCACGGGAGTGGGCTAGTAGTGCAGAGTCATTTTTTGATCTTCAAATTGTAGTCCTCGTGCAGAGAGGTAATTTGATATTTGTTGCAGGTCTTTAAGGGCTTGCAGATGTTCGTGGATGGTGTTGAATCGTTTTAATGCCGCTATCGGGACCCGTTTCAGCTCGGGGGCTTTGAAGATTCCGAGCAGGTCGCTTTTGAGCCATGCTTCCACATTCAAGTTGCCGTTTTCCAGGGTGATCTGTACCCGGTGGGGAGTTGCCAGCTTGAGCTTGGCGCGGGTATCCATGATTGCCGGTTTGCTCTCTTCCGGATCGAGATATAAAAGCAGTCGGTCCAGAGTTTGCGTCCCGATCCGGGTGATGGCAATTTTCACACTCAATTGATCCAGGGAAACCGGTTGGCCCTCAGACCCGGTTTTTATTTTCAGTTCCACCTGCAGATTGCCGTCTACTTTGGCATCGATTTTTTTCTCCACAGGCATGGCAAGTAGTTTCGAGGAGTCGATTTCGGCGAACTCCGTTGAAAATTTCAGGACCGGACCCTGCCGATCCTGAATCAAAAACAGGTTGCCTGCCACCGTTCCCCCGAGAACATCAAAAATAAATTTTTCCGCCATCAATCGACTGTCTTTGAACACCACGTCCAGTCCGATATCCTTCAGGACTTGTCCTTCAACTTCCAGAGACTCCGCCCGGATGATATTTTTGTAACGGGAGAAGTCCCTCAACCGTGTGAAGAACTTTTTTTGCGCAGGAAAAAAACCGGCGGATTTTTCCTGCATCTGTTTTGGATCGAGCAGAAGGGTTTTGCTGAAAGGGAAAGTTCCGCTAAGATTTTTCAATGTTATTGCGGAAGACAGACTGAACTGGTCAAACCCCACGCTTCCAGTCACGTTTAATTTTTTTCCGGCAGATTGATGCAACTTTGTTTTTGATGTGATTGTCCCCTGTGCGTCCAGTCCGCCAAACAATGGGTTTGTGCTGGTTTCCTGGCCGATGTCGATCGTGTTTGTATTGGCGAGCTCAATATCCAGTCGGTTTAAAAGCTCGTTGGCTCGAACCGGGCGCTGACCTGTGATGAAAGGTTTTAATCCATTTATATGGCCTTCAAGAGAATGTTCGACATTTATTAATTTCAGCTTATGCTGTTTGACCTTCAGGGTGTCCAGGTTGTCCAGGGCATAGTGAAATTCAAATTCGGGGATCAGGGCAATTTCCCCCAACCCTTCCAGTTTTCCAGAAAAGCTTCCGGATAAGTCCCCGTGACCATTTTTAAATGCCAGCCTGGTTTTAGTGTTCAAAGCTTCGGCGCGAATATTTTTGGTTTCCTGGTTTTTTGGAAAGTCCAGCAACCCATTATGCAGTTTAACTTCCGCCGACATTTCCACCGGTGCCTGAGTGTTGGCAGGAACGAGTAGTTGGGCCCATAAGGGTTTAGTGACGGGCCCCTTATTGTCAGGCAGGTTTCCTTTGGTCTTTAGGGAAACGCCCAGAGTTCCACCTACTTTGAGATTTTCCCGATTAGGTTTAAAAGATTTCGGCAGATGACTCCAGAGGGAAGCCAGTTGCAGTTTTTCTATTTGCCCTTCAATCGCGAAAGTTTTTCCCCATTCTTTAAGAGCCGCTTTCAATCGGGCGGTGACCAGATTCGGTGCCTGCAAAATAAAGGTGTCGATGTCCACCTCTCCCGCCTTCAGGTTCTGGCGGCTCGAAGTTTCCAGGCTGATTGATTCCAAAGCCAACTCCAGGTCGTCCCGATGAAAAGAAGGTTTATTGATTTTAGTTTTCTGTGAAATACGGACTCGGGTGAGGGATTTATCATGCACATCTATGTCGAACCGGGAAGACCCTCCACCGATTTTCAGCATTTTTATTGCGGACAGGTTTTTGAAGGAGAGGTTTCCTGATGCGCGGGTGTTGCGCATATCATTGGCCTTGAGGTCGGTCTTCAGGCTGAGGTCGGTCTTGATGCCAGCCAGGGAGAGGTCCGGGTGGTTCAGGCTTTGCAAATCAATCCGACTATCAACTTGAATCGGCAGGGTGCCGAAGTCGGATTTCAAATTATGAAATGCCTTCGTCTTTATTTCGGATTCGAGTTTCAGTGCATTGACCTGCCAGGCGTTCGAGGCTTTTGCGTTCTTAAAATCCGTATGAAATTCTACATGGGAAATTCGGACTCCTTTATCTGCATGAAACTCCAGAGGGAATGCGACCCGGGTGTTCAGATCATTGATACTTAGTGAAGGTTGGCTGACTGTCAGTCCTTCCAGTTGAAAGTTCGCCTGGCCTTTTAACTCGACAGGAAAAAACTTTTTATTCAGTCTGCCGGTTACTGAGGTTTGGGTGCGGGCAGTTCCTTGAAGGTTTTTATCCAGGCCAGTGGCAAATTTTTTGGGCAGTCGGTGTGCCAGTTCAGCGAGGTTCAGGCTGAGGTTTTGCTTTAGTTGCAGTGAGCCTTTACCAAAATCTTTTATGGTTCCCGTCACTGTCCCGCTTGCCAAGGCTTTCGTGCCCAGGCGATACGAAAGTTTAAGCTTGTTGAGATCGCTTTTATTGAGGTGCCCGGAGCCTTCCGCATGAACGGGTAGAAAAATTTCTTTAGCCTGCGGGTGGTCGTAGTGAACCGATTTCATATCGGTTTTAAATTTAAAAAGAACTTCATCCATTCCGTTTACGGTGAGATCCAAAGACTGGTTCCAGTCTTTAATTTCGGCTTGTTGTATCGCCGCTTTTTTCAATTGCATGTTGATGTTGGCGGCGGCTTTTCCCAACTGGGAGTCATGCAGGGCAATTTCTTTCAACTCAATTTCGGCGTTCATATCTTCAAGTCGGGTATTTTGACCGGGATGATGGGTCCACAGGTTTTTTGCCGAAAGGGTTCCTCCGCTCACATTCAAGTTCTTCAGAACGAAACCGGGAAGCTGGCCGCTGACTTTCACAGCCTCGGCTTTTAAGAGGCCCCGGCCAGACAGGGGGGGAGCCCATTGCTTGCCCCAGGCGAGGAGATCCTCCAGTTGCAATGAGGCCTTATTGACCATCAATGTGAAGGAGGGGTCTTTGGTAAAATTAGCGGCACTGCCCGAAACCTTTATGAGATTGTTTTTGCCCAGAGATAGCCAGAGCTTTTTCAGGCTCAGCATTTCTGGTTGCAAAGAAACTTTTGCCTCCATTTCTACCGCGACATCGGGTGAGGGCAGGGGAGAGGCTCCCATATGTAGCTGGTTGCTCTGCAGGCCAAACGCGCCGGAGACGAACAATCGGTTGAGGTCGCTGGCTGAAAAGTTCAGATCAGTGGAAACGCGGGATTGGAAACTCATATCCCCGGTAGATTGAAAGCCAATATTGGGTGTCTCAGGTTTGCCGGAGTCCGGATTAAGAAGAACTTTCAAGTTCAGGTCAATAGCGTTGAGGCTGGCTTTGCCCCGAGCTTCCAGGCTGAGTCCGTCAATATGAGCACTGAGTTTTCCATCCTGATCCAGACGGGCGGAAGCCTGGCGAATGGCGAGTTCCTTGATGTCGATCTGGGCAAAGGGAAAAGCGGTTTTTGGCTTGTCTTGAACAGTGGCAGATGGGTTGGGTTTCGCAAGGTCCAGCAGAGGTTGAAAATTCCACACTCCATTTTTTGCAACCGCTGTCAGTTGAGGGTGATCGACCAGAACCTGGTTGATGACCAGCTTGCCCTGAAGAAGTTGCGCCAAGTCATAATCGAGAACGACTTGTTTTATACGGGCCAGTGGTTGGGCACCCAATGTCATGCCGTCAATCTTTGCGCCACTGAGCAGGCTGAAGCTGACTTTTTGGATTTTAAGAGGTAGTTTGAGTTTTTTAGAGAGCTTGTCCTCGGCAATCGCCCGGACTTCCTCGGCAGGAAAAAAATATTCCAGCACGATACCGGCAGAGGCGATGAGCAGAAGGAAAAAAAACAGCGAATAAATCAGTCCGCGAAACAGAATTTTTCTGCCTTTCCCAGTCGATTTGCTTTTTTTCGCGGTCGGGGGAGACTCTTCGCTATTTTCGGTTTCTTCTGCCATCAAACTCTGGTCCTCTTAGGCCGAGACAACTCTTTGCTCGCCAGCAAAAGTTATTACCCCTACGGGGCACGAAAGCTACGGTGAAATATCACGTGCACGCTACCCCCAGGGCTAGTGGTGGTTGAGAAATTGTTTCAGGAATCCGGCCACGGCGCGTGCGTTATCGCGAATGAACTCCAGATCCAGCGTTGCCAGTGTATCACTGGGCTGATGGTAATTCGGGTTTCTGAAAAAAGCGGTGTCGGTTACCATTGCCGCAGGGATGCCGGCGTCCCAAAACGGGGAATGGTCGCTCAACCGCACGTCGGTGAAATTTTCCCCCTGACCCGGAACCACCAGGGTTTCTACTTTAAGAGTGGGCACAGAGCCGGTCATTCCTTCTGCCAAAGCTTGCACCAGGTCAGCCGAAGGTTCGTTTCCCACGACCGCGATAAAGTCCCCGGTGTCCGGGTACTGGCTGGTGTCTACATAAGGGGGATAGGACTGGGAGCCAGGTGTCGTGTTGGTGAACCCCAACATCTCCAGAGAGATCATTGCTGAAATCTGATTTTTTCGTTTGGGGTCATGCTGGATAAAATGTTTGGCGCCGATGAACCCATACTCCTCTAAAGTGAATGCGCAAAAAACGAGGGGTTTCAGCAATGGGGTCTGGCAAAGGTCGTGGGCAATTTCCAGGAGTGCGGTGACGGCACTGGCGTTGTCATCGGCTCCGGGTGTACCGGGAACCGAGTCGTAATGTGCGGCGAGAACAAAGAGTCCGTTTGCATCGGGGTCGCCGGGTGTTTGCCCCAGAATATTGCATGAGCGTGTGCCTTCATACTCCACCATTTCCTGGGTGACTTCCAGTCCCATTGCTTCAAACTGACTGGACAAATACTGGGCTGTTTTCTCAAGCTGTTCTGGTCGAGTGAAAGGGTTTCTTTCTCCCACGATGTTTCCCAGGTGCTGGCGAATTCTTTCCAGTCCGAGTTCAGTCATGGCACGCGGTTTTTCTCCAACAGATTGAAAAACTTATATTTTTACTCCAGAGAATCAGGAACGAATTATACCACTGGGAATCACTCAGCGTGAGATCAACTGAGCACGGGGCGGTGATATTTTTTCATTATTTCTTTACAATCCTTTTTGAAAGTCATACCATTGCCGCATGTTTAAGGTGGAATGTTATACAGGCTCTAAATTACAGGAAAATCCGGTGGCCTTCAGCCTTAGAGACAGCCGTTATAAGGTGGAGGAGATCATTGACCGCTGGTATGGGGAAGGATCGTCTTATTTTAAAGTTAAAGCGGATGATGAAAATATTTACCTCCTCAAATACGATAAGCGGACGAACCATTGGGAATGGGTTTTTTATCAAAACCCTAAAAGGATGGATTCCCTGCCCTATTCAAACTCCGGAATGGATCCGTTTCGTAAAGTTGGATGGGAAGAAATAGACCCGGATAGCCGATACCTCTCCTAACTCCTCGCTGCCCACTCCTACCCCTTCGGGGCATGAAGGCTAAGGAAAAATATCACGCGTGAGAGGGAATGAGGCAAGGACTCGTTGAGCCGAGTCAGTTCTGCTAACCAATAAAAGCTATTGCAAGCTGTACCCCTCCGGGGCATGAAGTCTATGGAAGGGGATATCACAACCCCAGCGTCACGCTGGTGGAGAAGTTATGAACCGTTTGTCGCCGGAAGTGATCCAGTCCCATGCCGGGCAACGCCGCAAGATGGTTGAAGAGCAACTGGTCGAGCGGGGGATCAAGGATTTGCGTGTACTCGAAGCGATGAGCCGGGTGCCTCGCCACCTGTTTGCTCAAGAGTCTCTGCAACACCGGGCCTATGGCGACACTCCCCTGCCGATTGGCGAAAACCAGACTCTTTCCCAGCCTTATATTGTGGGAGCCATGACAGCGGCTCTTGGCCTGAAGGGAGAAGAAAGGGTGCTGGAAATTGGTACCGGGTCGGGTTATCAAACAGCCGTTATTGCGGAACTGGCACGTCAGATTTTTACTATCGAGCGTTTGAACAGCCTTTCCCGCAAAGCCCAAAAGATTTTGGAAGGCTTGAGTTATATGAACATTGTTTTTAAGATGTTCGATGGAACTTATGGCTGGCCGGACCAGGCACCGTTTGATGCTATTCTGGTTACGGCTTCGGCCAAGGAGATTCCGGAATCGCTGATCAAACAGCTGGGGGAAGGGGGTAGGCTGGTGGCCCCTACCGGCGGTGCGGATGAACAGAAACTGGTGGTGTTGACCAAAAACGGAAGCCGTGTCAGTCGGCGCGAGTTAGGGGCTTGTAAATTTGTTCCCCTGATCGGAAAATACGGCTGGTCGGCGTGATGTTGGATCCAGTGAGCAAAGCTTTTATTGGTTAGCAAAGAACTGACTCGGCGAGAATATTTAACCCCCTCAATCCCCCTTGTCAGGGGGAACATTAAAAGTATTGCGCTTGAGGGTTTGGTCTGCTTGACGGGCAATGCAGTACTGGCTCCACGCCCAGTGGTTAATTAGTTTTTTTTATTTTAGGAGGATGTGCGGTGTTTTCTCGAATCACTAAAAAAGGAAGTTTCACCCTCAGTTCAGGGGTTAAGTCGACTTATACTTATGAATATGCGGATATGTCTGATGCCATGAACGAGGCTTACTGCGAGATGCTTCTCAAAAAACTTCTGAACTGGCAAAAGCAGCACGGAAAATTCGATGTGGTGGTAGGCTGTGAAACCCAGGGCATCCGCATTGGCCACCAACTATCCAAACTGATGAATTTGCCTTTCTATATCATGCCGAAAAAGCGGCTGGATTACGCTCAGGTTGCCGCAGCAACCTATTCTCCTGATACGCATTGGCTGATTGTGGATGATATTGTCACGACCGGACATTCCTTCATCCGGGCGGTGGATTATCTGGAGGTGGAGGAGAAGCCCGAGACCATTACCTTTGCCTGTATGATCAAACGAAATCCTGCAAACCTGGACTATTCTGCGGTGCATGGTGATCCGGAAAAAGAGCAGTTAATGGTTCCGGATGGAAGGATGGATTTTATTGACAAGCATTTGGTGGCGTTGTACAGCGAGGAATAAAGAGCACTTCTGATGGCCATGAGCGGCCCTTATCATAAGGCTCCGTGAATTGCCGACAAGAAAAATTTTGAATCGCGCTTCTTAGCTTCTTTTGATCAGGTAGTAGACTTCTCCCCGTTCATGGTAGTGACCGGCTTTGGCACCGGCTTTCTGGCCGGTTCCGAAAAACAGGTCGCCCCGGCCTGGCCCTCGAATGGCGCTTCCGGTATCTTGATCCACCACAAATCTCGAAACAGGTTGCCAGCGCACGATCTTGTTGTTCTCATCAAGGATCGGTTGCTTGACTCGGATAAAGGCCAGTCCCCCAGCCGGATAAATGGATTTATCGGTTGCGATGGAACGTCCGCCTACTAGTTCTCCCCCTCCTGATCCGCGTGGTCCGTCATCGCTAAGGGTGAAAAAGATATAGCGTTTGTTCTGGTAGAGGTATTTGGAGATATCCTGCGGATTATCGACGAAATATTTTTTGATGCCCTGCATGGAACCTTGTGAGGTATCGATTACCCCATCTCGAATCATCAGTTTCCCGATTCCTGTATAGGAATATTGGTTGGAACCCTGATAGCCAACGCCCTGGCGACTGCCATCGGGAAACTCCAAAACGCCGGAACCTTGAATGTGCAGGAAGAATCGCTCAAGGTCGTCCTTGAGCCAGGCAACTTCCAGTCCCTGTCCTTGTAACGCGCCTTCGCGGTCAATTTTCTCGCGGGTGAAGCGCCGCCACACCTTGCTGGGTTGGGGTTCGCGGGTTTGTTTTATTCCCGTGTGGGTACCAACAAGTTGAATGCCACTTTTATATTTTACTTGTTGCAGGCCTTGCTCCGGCATTTGGTAGATGGGGTAGCGGTAGAGAGCGGTTTGTATTGGACTGGCCTGAATGACGGGCCGATAATAGCCGGTGAACAGCACTTTTTTGTTCTTTCCTTTTCCCTTGCCGACCCGGTAAAGGACGAATTCCTCGGAGATTTTTTTATTGAATTCCTCAAAAGGGAGGTCCTGCTGAAGAATTTCTAAAAAAGCTTCCAGGGTTTCCACAAGGCGTCCACGCGTAAGGGTGAATGTTCCCAGCCGTACGGGAGTGGAGGGTTCTTGCTCGAACATGGCCTGAAGTTGATTCATGATGGCTTTTTCCAGGGAAGAGCGGCCTAAATCATCAGCGAACCCTTTCAGGTCGGCGAGCGTCGCCGGACCGCTGAATGATTCCACATCCTGTTCCAGACCTTTGGTGATTTCCTGTTCCTCGGGGTGGAGCCTGTCCTTGCGGTAGTCGAAATCCCTGTCTCTGGAATTTTCACGTTTCCCGATTTGATCGGGGTAAGGCTTGAGAGGGGAGTCCGGACTCTTGGTGGAGCAGGACGCGACTAAAAAGAAAACGCCCAGGATAATGATATACGAGAGAGGTGAGTTTTTATTGAAAAGAGACCGTTGCGGGATCAAATTCATTTTATCTTCCGATTAAAAAATTTGAGGTTCTCTAAAGTTCAGCGATGGCTTCGTTAGCCAGTTGGTCACAGCGTTCGTTTTCGGTGTGGCCGTTGTGGCCTTTCACCCATACCCAGGTGATGGCATGGTGCTGGTTCAATTTATGCAGTTCCTGCCAAAGTTCCTGGTTTTTTACCGGTTGCCGCGATGCCGTTTTCCAACCATTGCGAATCCAGCCTTTCATCCATTCGGTTACTCCCTTTACGACATACTGCGAGTCAGTCGTTAATTTAATCTTGCAGGGATCCTGAAGTTGTTTCAGGGCAACGATGGCGGCGGTCATCTCCATAATATTGTTGGTGGTTTGGGGATGGCCTCCCTTTATTTCCTGTACATCACCATTTTGCCGGATGATGCATCCGTAACCGCCAGGGCCCGGATTGCCTTTGCATCCCCCATCGGTAAATATTTCAACTTGATTCATGATTCGGATTTTGACCTGAGAGGGATTGGCGCTCCATTTTTGCAGGTGTGCCAGTTAACTTATCGTGTCACTATAACACATTCTTTTTATTGGAGAAATTTGATTTTTGCAATTTTTGTCGATTCTTCGAAAGGAGTGAATGAAAAGCTGTGATAAATTGTTTCATATTGATAGAAGTCCTTAAGGTTTCGACTGTGGGAGGGGGACATGGGAAAATCGGAAATTTCGACAGGGAAGACGGACGCGATCAAGGTCTCTTTTCAATGTGTGGACGCGATTGAGATCAGCCTTTGTATTGAAAAGGAAGGTCTGCTTTTTTACGAGTCGGCAGGGAAGAGGATTCAGGACCCTTTGGTCCGGGATATGTTTTCCCGTTTAGCCGATGAGGAAAGAGAGCATATCCAGACCCTGCAGGAAAAAGCCCGGTTTTTGCAACCGGCCATAGCGAACCGGCACCGGCCCAAAGAGCGTTTGCAACATTTTATTGGCGAAGAATTGAAGGGTAAAATTTTTCCTGCCGGGGAAGATCTTTCTTCTCAAAATATCCATAGCGACAAGCAGGCTCTCGAACTGGGAATTGAATCGGAAAAAAGATCCATCGAAATGTTGCAAGGACTGCTGGAAAAGGAAAGAAAACTGGATGTGAAGGCCATCTTTTCCCATTTACTGGTAGAAGAAAAAAAGCATCTGTCTTTGTTGCAGGATTTGAAAAAACAGCTCTAACTTGCCTGTCTCGGATTGGGGTAAGGATTCTATCCTTGTCGATGTAGGCGGAATTGCAGGAACTGCCGAAGTTTTTCAGGGAGTTAGGGTGCTTTGGCTATAGAAGAACCTATTAGTATGGTGGTTTAGGGGGTTTTGATCCTGGTGCCGGGGAGGTTGTGGGCTCGGCTGAAATTCAGGATTTTGAGATTATATTTAGACCCGGAGCGGAGCCGGGATATACTGGGCAAACCGGGAGTTGAGAAAGGCCTAAGCTATTTTAGTTATTAAGGTTTGACAACTTTTTGGGCCTGGTTTATGATTGGACTCTTTTTCAAACTTAACAACGAAGGATTATAGAATGAGCCACTACGAGGTCAAAGCCGGCCCGGAGGCATTTTTACCTCCTGCTGCCGCAACAATGGGAAATGTTTTGCCCGATCCTGGGGAAGCGCATATTGGCGGTAAAGTTGTGCCTGAGGAAGAGGCATATGATAAAGCTGCCAGAATGGTTTTAGGGGCCAAAGTTCCAACTATTTTTCCGGGGCCTTTGGTTCTCTGGAAATGGAACGATCATGTGGCCGAAAAAGCCACGGCTATCCGTGAGCTGGCACTTGAAGCTCCGATGCGGATAATCCCGATGGCTGACTATAGACCCAAATACCCTAAGATTCAGCAGGAGGTTGAGATCAATCCCAACCATCCCAATTTGACCATTTGGCATAACAAAATCGACGTTTGTATTTTTATCGGAGTGCACTGCCATATGGCTAATTTATCTCTGAAGATTATCCGCGGCGGAACGGATTGTTACACAATAGCAATGTGTGCCATGGCTGGGCATGAAGACGCTTGTCTTTCTTTCCGTGACGCAGACCTGACTATGATAAATAAGCTTAAGGCTACGATAAAAAAGTTGAAATCTGAGGGCGTGGAATCTCAGGCGATTCCTTTCACTCAATTTGTAATGGGCCGGTCCGGAACTATTGTCGCACCTGCGTAAATATATAAGCAAAATATCAGTTCTGAATTTTTTTTTGATCATTTCAAAGCACTCTTTATACGGGAGTTAATTTTATGAATAAACAAGTTGAGCTTAAGAATAAAAGAGTCATAGCTTCAAACCACATAAAGCTGGGCCAGAAAAACCAGAAAGGCCAGACCTATACGGATGTCAACGATATCTTTTATAAGGCCAAACAAACGCCCAACTTTCTGACGGGTAGTGAAGTCATTCGCGCAGCTATTAAGGTTGCCAGCGTCGGGACTTCAGTTGCCTACCCCATCACTCCTCAGAGTGAAGCGGCTGCCCTGATTGGCGAGTTGTACGCTGAAGGTTATGTGGATGAGTATTTCCGCGGTGAAAGTGAATTTGCAGTTATGGGACAATGTGCCGGAGCTGCTTTTGGCGGACATCGTGTTTTCACCACCACGGCTGGACCAGGTACCTTGCGGGCCATGGAAAACTTTCCCATGTGGGCGGGATCACGATTGCCCATTCAGGTTTGTGTAACCTGTCGGGGAATCAACTCACCTCTCAGCATTCAGCCCGATACTTTGGAAATGCATTATCTGCTTGAGACGGGAATGCTGGTTTGGCACGCCGAAACGGCTCAAGATTTATTTGATTTTATTTTGAAAGGTTTCATCGTTGCGGAACAGCCTGATGTGCACGTTCCCATTGCGGTATGTTGTGACGGCTTCTTCGTGACTCATACCAAAGATACGGTTGACCTTCCGCCGGATGATATATGCCTGACCCCCTATGATCCGTACAGAAATCCGCAACCGGTTATGGATATGGAAACCGCACCGATTCGTATGATGCGCGACCCGTTTGTTATGAAATCCAATTACATCAGTTATGCCACCCATGCTTCCTGGCAACAGGAAATCAAGGCGGCGGTTGAGCGTTCCCGCAAGCACACCATTCCTCTTCTGGATGGTTTGATTGACGAAGAAAATACAGACCGTGAGATTCTTATTGTGGGTTCTGGAACTGCAGTATCGCAGAGCCGCGAAGCAATCCGACTTCTTGAAGAAGACGGTGTCAAAGTGGGACTGGTTAAAATTAAAACAATTCGTCCTTTCCCGTATGAGGAAATTCGACAGGCGACCAAAAACGCGAAGCATATTTTTGTTCCGGAGTTTAATGTCGCCGGATGGCTGGCCCGTGAAATAAAGGCCAATATCCCGGATAACGAGAGGGTTTATGTCGGACCGCATGTTGCAGGCGGCATGACCATGCCTTCAGAAGTTATTGTTGAAGAGATCAAAAAGCATTTGGGAATGGAGGTCGCTACTCGAGGGACCCTTGGCTAGACCAATTAAAATTAATTAAGTTTTTCCCATTCGGGAATTAAATTTAAAGGGGAATATATGAGTAAGGAAAAGATTGTTTTATGTGAAGACCTGGCTGATGTCATGCCGCCGGAGTATCAGGAACTGGTTGAGTCAGCCACTTTTGGTAATCAGGATCGCGGCTGGAAGGACATTGGTTCTTCCAAAGAGTTGATCGAGCAGCATTCTTTATGCGCAGGTTGTCCTGAATCTATCGCTTTTCGTTATATTCTGGCAAGTCTGCCAGCTCCGGAGGATACCGTATTTGTTGGCTCCACCGGCTGTACCAGTCTGGTGTTCCCGCATGTTGCGGTGCAAAACATCCACTCTTTGTTTGGCAACCAGAATGCCATTGCTTCAGGTCTGAAGCGGACATTGAAGTCACGTTTCCCAGACGTTGAAAAGGATGTGGTTGTTCTGGCTGGTGACGGTGCTACCGTTGATATCGGACTGGACATGACCATGCAGTCCTGGTTTCGTCAGGAAAAGTTCACCACCATTTGTTTTGATAATGAACTCTATGCAAATACCGGTGGTCAGGAAAGTGGCTTGATGCAGAAAGGCTTTGTTGCCAAGATGGCTCCGAAAGGCAAGAACTTCGAAAAAGTCCGTTTGGCGGAAATTGCCCGCGAAGCAGGCTGTGCTTATGTGGCTGTGTTGACGGTCAGCAAGCCCAACCGTGTAGAGCAGGCTATTAAAAATGCTGTTCTTGTAGCGCGGGAAGTTGGCCCCACGTTTGTTCAGCTTTATACGCCCTGTATTCTTGAGATCGGAAAACAAAGTATGGAAGGCTTGGATGAAATGAAAGATGCTGAAAGCATTGGCGGTCGGTTCGTCCAGAAGGAATACATCACCGATGAAGCCCAGAAACTTCTGGATTCCATCAAGGAAGAAACCAAAGCTAGAAAAAAAGCGGCTAAAGAAGCTAAAAAAGCCGGTTAACGCTTAAGAAATAGGAGTGGAAATATTATGAGCAGGATGAATATCCGAATTTCCGGTTTGGGGGGGCAGGGTGCAGTGACCGCTGCGCATCTTCTGGCTATGGCTGCTAATAAGGATGGGAAGTTTTCTATCTCTAATCCTTTCTTTGGTGCTGAAAAGCGGGGCGCGCCTGCAGAAAGTTATGCCAGAATTGGAACAGAGCGTATTTTTGACCGTGGGGAACTGGTATTCCCTGATGTCATTATGGTGTTCCACCCTCAGGTTATTACCATGCAGAAAAGTTATACGGCTCCCTTTTATTCCGGGATCAAGGAGAATGGTCTGGTCATTATCAACACCAGCGCTGATCTTCTGAGCGATGAAGATCACAAAACGCTGGAAGACCTCAATGTTGCAGTGCTCAACCACGATGCGACCAAGTTGGCTCTGGAAATCGGTAAGACCGAGCTTTCCACCAACATGGCCATGATCGGGGCCTGTGCAGGAGTGACCAATATTGTAAGCCTTAAAGCGCTGGATGGTGCTCTTCAGGATCGTTTTGGAAAAAGATATGTGGCTTCCGGTGGTACGGCAACTCTTGATGAAGCGATTAAAAAGAAGTACGCGAAAAAAGAGATGTTACTGAAAGCTAATATGGACACCATCATTAAGGGTCATGAGCTTGCTTCTGAGTGGGCTAAAACGCAGAACTTGCAACTGGTCGAGGTCTGATCGTTTTTTAGGGGGTAGTCAGTCGGTTTGTTGTTTTAACCTTTTTAAATTGAGGAGAATTTTCGAGTGTATAACATAGCTTGGGTAGATAACGACAAATGTATCGCGGAAAAAGGTTGCCGACTGTGCATCATGTATTGCCCTGAAGCAGACACTATTATGTTGGATGAGTCTGCAAAAAAAGCCATAGTGATTGAGCACCGTTGCAAGGGTTGTGACCTTTGTAAGGTGGTTTGCAGTACTCATAACGCTATCACCATGTTTCCTGTAGATCCGACAACAGGTAAAGTTGTTATGGGCGGTGCGGCAGGTGAAGCGGCTGCTTTAGGCCAAGCCTACTCTGGCTGAATGTCCGAAACGTATTTTACCCATGGCCTATTGGGCCATGGGTTTTTTTTTGCCCTGCAGAAGTCGAATTTTTTAGAACCTGGGCTCATTTCTCTCATCTAATCTACAGGGCAATCAGCCTGAAACCTTTTTAAAACCTTGGTGAGGAACAACGGATGGTTGATACTTTTCAAAAAGAAGTCCAGTGTACGCTCTGCCCGGAGACGTTTGAGCCTGTAATCGAACCCGATGAGGGGGAAAGTTCCTATCCGGTCTATTGCTCCTCATGTGCGCAATGTCTTATTGTGACTCGCGCCAACCCGGTTCGAGTTGCCTTTCGTGAAGTGCTGGGGCTAAAAAGTGAAGCTCTGGCACTGGCTTTTCAAAGTGTTTTGGCTCCTTGTTCCTGTGGCAGTGAATTTAGCCATGATGCGGGACGGCGGTGCTCTAAATGTCTCTATAAGATTGAGAGAGAAACTCGCCTGGCTAATAACTTAAAGGAAACGGGTGGAGATTTCCTGTGTCCCTGGAATATGGATGAGCTAAAAAAATCGGAGGCAAAATTTTTCGAATACATTTTCCAAAAAGTGGAGTCCAAAGAAGAAAATCTGCAGCAGTTGATAGAACGGTTCGAGTCAGGCGAGATGGATGCGGAGGCCTATATGGAAGGGCTGGATTCCCTGCGATTCAGGGAGTCGAGACAAGTCTCTGTTATCCAGGCCTGGGCAATGATTCTCGGATCAGATATGGCTTTCCGCGCCGCTGAAGAGCATGGCTTGGTTGACCGATATGGGTCGAGAATCCTGGTCAGCATTGCCACCGCGTTGGAAATTAGCGAAGGAAAGGCTGTTCTGACCACCCTGTCTACTGAGATAAAAAACTGGGAGGGTCCTGTCGAAAGAGAATTGAACACCTTCATAGCCAAAACTGGCGGCGGCTTCTAATCGGCCAGCGGCCGATGGCGACTAGCAATAGCTTTCTCTGGCTAGCAACGATAGGTTCTCGGCTCAACGAACTGTTGCCCAGTTGCGGCCCCCCTGCTAAGGGACTTACCCGATATAACGTCGAACCACTTGTTCCACAGAGGCCAGGTAGGAGCCGCCAAAAAGATTCAGGTGGTTTAAAAGGTGGTACAGGTTATACAGGTCTTTTCTCTCCTTGTATCCTGGGTTCAGCGGGAAAGCTTCATGATAAGCATCGTAAAACTTTTGCGGCAGTCTGCCAAAGAGTTCAGTCATGGCCAGGTCGGCTTCGCGCAAACCAAAATAAACCGCCGGGTCAAAAATACAAGGGATTTGATCCGTATCAGGAAAATAATTTCCCGACCACAGGTCACCGTGCAGTAAGGCTGGTTTTTCTCCTGAAATATCGAGATAGTTTTCCAGCCGGTCACAGAGTTTGTTGAGGTTTTTATCGGTAGAAGGAGGAAGAGCTTTGCGCGCCAGTTCCTGCTGGGGTCGCAATCGCTGGTCGCGGAAAAAGTCGATACCGTTGGTTTCCTGAGTGTTTTTCTGCACAGTACTGCCAATATAATTGTCGTGGTCCAGACCGAAGCTGTCATGGCTGGTCTGGTGGAGCTCGGCCAGTGACCGGGCAAAGCGGACTGAGAAATCCTGTCCGGGAGAAGACTCTTCAATATATTCCAGAATCAGAAAAGTGGGCTTTGCACCATCCTGCAAAGCCAGAGGTTTTGGGATTCTCGGCCCTTTCGCCGCCTGTGCCAGCAGTCGCAGGCCCTTGGCTTCTACGGCGAAGAAATCTGCGGGAGGGTGGGAGTTGTACTTCAGAAAAACCCGCTCGCCATGGGTCAATTGCAGGACGGAGGTTTGGTTGATGCATCCTCCGCTGGTTGTGGATGAGGACTGTACTTTTACCTCCCGGCCAAAAACGGGTTCTAAAAGCCGACTGATTTCTTCATTCATGCTTTTTTATCAAGCTGGGTTTGCAAATGTTGCAGAACTTTCGGGCAGGTTCTCTCAACCATCTGGTATACCGTTTCAAAACCTTTGTCGCCGCCGTAATAGGGGTCGGGTACATCGAGGTCGCCGTTATTTTCCGGGTCAAAAGAACGAAACAGAAACAACTTGTCATGAAGTTCCGATGCAGGCCGCATTTGTTGCAGGGCGTCCAGATTGCTGTGGTCCATCGCCAGTACCAGATCCATCTGCTTGAAATCTGCGGCCTGAAACTGGCGTGCCCGGCTGTTAAGGTGAATGCCATGTTGGCGTGCGGTTTGTTGCATTCGAGGGTCAGGAGGACCTCCCACATGCCAGTGACTGGTCCCGGCGGAGCTTATAATAATGCGGTCCTGCAGTCCTTCTTGTTTAACGAGGGTTTCAAAAACACCTTGGGCAAGTGGGGAACGGCAAATATTTCCGAGACATACAAAACAGACTTCAACGGTTGAGTTCATTGATTGATTTACCGGGCGATTGCGTTTAAGATATGCTCCGTCATAAATTTATTTTTACCATAACTTTGGTCCACGATCCATTATACGGGGAAACTGAACTTTGATACCACGATACTCATTGCCTGAAATGGCGGCCATTTGGGAGCCGGAAAACAAATTTAAAATCTGGCTGAAAGTAGAAGTCCTGGCTTGTGAGGCCTTGGCAAAAAAAGGGGAAATCCCAAAATCTGCGTTGAAGGACATCCAGACAAAATCCCGGTTCAATGTGGAACGTATTGACGAGATTGAACGGGAAGTCAAACACGATGTGATCGCATTTTTAACATGTGTTGCAGAGCATGTTGGGGAATCGGCGCGGTACATGCATATGGGAATGACTTCCTCCGATGTTCTGGATACCGCTTTGGCGGTGCAGATGAAGCAATCTGCAACTCTGATTTTGAAGGAACTCAAAGCATTAAAAGATGTTCTGGAAAAACAGGCGAAGAAACACAAGCTCACACCGACTATTGGGCGGTCACATGGCATTCATGCAGAGCCTTTAACTTTTGGACTGAAAATAGCCAACTGGTATGAAGAGGTCAACCGTAATATAGACCGACTCAAACGCGCCCGACAAACCATTGCTTATGGGCAGATATCCGGTGCGGTAGGAACTTTTGCCTGCATCGACCCGGATGTCGAAGAATATGTTTGTGCCAAACTGGGGCTGAAGCCAGCCCCGGTTTCCAGTCAGGTGATCCAGCGTGACCGTCACGCCGAGTTCTTTTCTACTCTGGCTATTATTGCCGGGACGATTGATAAAATCGCTACGGAAATTCGTCATCTGCAAAGGACAGAAGTGCAGGAAGCGGAGGAGTTTTTCTCTAAAGGCCAAAAAGGTTCTTCGGCGATGCCGCATAAACGCAATCCGGTAGTTTCCGAGCAGATGAGCGGTTTGGCCCGTGTGGTTCGGGCGAATGCTTTCGCGGCCATGGAGAATATGCCGCTCTGGCATGAGAGGGATATCAGTCACTCTTCTGTCGAGCGGGTGATTGGTCCGGACAGTACGATTTTGATCCATTATATGTTGAAGAAAATGACATCGATGATGGATGGGTTGATGGTTTACCCGGAAAATATGATGCGCAACCTGGAACAGACAGGAGGCCTGATTTTTTCTCAGAGCGTTCTGCTCGCCTTGGTGCGAAAGGGTATTACCCGGGAAGAAGCCTATAGCCTGGTGCAGAAAAATGCCATGCAAAGCTGGACTACGGGAAAAGACTTTTTGACATTATTAAAAAAAGATAAGGATATTAAGAAACTCTTGTCCATCGCCGAGATTGACAAGACGTTTCAATTAAAAACACAATTTAGAAATATAGACCGTATTTTCAAACGGGTCTTCAAAAAATAAGAGAAATATTATGGAACGTCTGGAAAAACTTTATGAAGGCAAGGCCAAGATCCTTTACAACACCTCTGATCCTGATTTGATGATTCAGTATTTCAAGGATGACGCTTCGGCTTTCGATGGCAAGAAAAAAGGGACCATCGTTGACAAAGGTGTGATGAATAATCATATGTCGAGCCGGATTTTTCAGTTCCTGGAAAGTGAAGGAGTTGAGACCCATTTTGTTGAAACTCTCAACGACCGGGAAATGCTGGTGAAAAAGCTGGATATTATTCCGGTAGAGGTGGTGTTGCGAAATATCGCGGCGGGTAGTTTATGCAAAAGGCTGGGCATCGAAGAAGGGCGGGTGCTGGATAAACCGATCCTTGAATTTTTTTATAAGAGTGATCCGTTAGGGGACCCAATGATCAATGAATGCCATGTCGATGTTTTTGGCTGGGCCACCAAGCAAGAGGTGGAGATTCTGAAGTCGGAAGGACTCAAAATCAATAACCTGATGATGAAATTTTTTAAGGAACGAAATATTCGCCTGGTGGATTTCAAGTTGGAATTTGGTCGGCATAAGGACAAGGTTCTTCTGGGGGATGAGATCAGCCCGGATGGATGCCGCCTGTGGCATTCGGAAACCAATGAGAAGATGGATAAAGACCGCTTCCGCTTTAACCTGGGAAATGTGGAAGAAAAATATCAGGAAGTGTACGACTTGATCTGCCACTAGGCGTGGGGCCAACGTGCAATAGCTTGTTGCGCCGAGAGAGTGCTTGTCCGCAAAATAAAGACATTGCAATTTACCAGCGGAGGTACTCCGCCCACTAGGCACCGGCGAGCCGCCGGAGGCAGATAGCAATAACTTTCTCGGGCGAGCAAAGAGTGAGCTCGGCCTAATGTGCTCTTCCCCGCCCCTTATAAGGGGGGCTGAGGGGGGTTGCCTTTTCATTTGCTTCTCTTATGTAGTTCCTTTCTCACGTCCGTGAACCAGAAAAGCCAGGATATATAAAACCAAAGCCAGGAGATACAGGTTTTTGGTTCCCAACGCCATGGAACTGTATTCCAGCAATCCTCCGCAAATGGCCCCCATCAGGTTATAACCCAGAGACGTTGTGGGTTCCTGCCGATTTTCAAAAATCTGCGAAAACAACATTCCGGCAAAAAACAGCGGCACTGCCGTGACCAGGGCGCCTGCAATCCATTGCCCAGCTAATGGCAGGGCCAAAAGTGAATGGGTGGGAATCGCGTAGCTGACTCCGATGGAGATGAATAAAGCGAAAAAAATTCTTGTTTTATCAAACGGTCCTTTGCGCAGGATAAATAGATTAGCTACGAAAATCAACATCAGGATGGCCGCAAAGACCAGTACGTTGACTTGCCAGGTCGAGCCAAACAATAAAGACATTTCGGTGACGCTTTTGGTCTCCAGCAACAGAAAGCTTGCCCCCAAAAGAAATAAAGTCCAGTCAGGGTTTTTAATGTTTTTTCTTCCTGCCGCGAAAATGACCGAAATTACGGAAACCAAAAATAGTATGCCACCGGCTTGAAGATAGTGAGAAGGAATGCCCGGACGGTCTAGGTAAAGGTAAGGCCAGTCATCAGTGGGAGTCGAGACGAGATATGCGGTGATCTTATCGTTGTTTTTTAATGCTGGAAAGAAATAACCAAAGTCATTAACACCTTCGGCATTTGATCCCGCGACGAAGGTGAAATTAAAATTCCTATGTTCCTTTTCGAAGTGAACCAATGGATGAACCCCAAAAATATCCATCAGGATTTTAGAAAATTTGAGCGTAATAGCCATGTTCGGAGACATGTGGTATAGAATCAACACCCCATCCTGTTTCAAATGCTCCTTTATGGATTGAAAGGCTTCCCTGGTGTAAATATAATTATCGAGGCGGATGGATGACATGCCGGACAAGAGGGTCTGGCTGTCCAGAGTCCCCAGTATGATGACATCATATTTCTTTTTGCTTTTCTTAAGGAAGGCGCGGGCATCATCGATAAAAACCTGGACCCGGGGGTCATCATAAGGTTTGTGATAATTTAAATCTTTTCCGAGTTTCCAGATAGCCCGGTCAATTTCGACAGCATCCACATTTTTTGCTCCCTGCTCAAGGACCAGATGTACATCATTCCCGGACCCTGCTCCTAATATCAATACATCCTCCCAGCTTTTTGCAAAGCGATAAGGGAGTTGGTAATCCTGTTTTATCAGGTCGCTAATATTTCTTTGGGGAGCGAGAGGCGGGGAGAAGTTAATTATATATTGATGAAGGGAGCCATTAACATTTATAGAGGTGACCGCTGGTTTTTGGTAGTGATTGATTTTGTAATAGGGAGACCAGATTTCATGATCTTTTTGGTGAAGGTTTTGCACCAGATAAAATATCATTCCCAGACAAAGAATTGAGATGACAGGGTTTTGTTGCTTCCTGGCCAGGAGAAGAAAAAGAAGGCCGCCCAGACCAAACCAAAACAAAGGCGGGGTGGAAAAATGGCTCATTATAGAAAAAGCCAGGAGCCCGGCAAGGCTTCCTGCGGTATTTATGGCGTAGGCGTGGAGGGCGGGGAAGTTTTTAAACTCCCGGCCCATTGCGTTGCCCAAGGCTACAAAAGGCAGGGCGGAAAGGGTGAAGATGACGCACACGACCGGAACCATTCCCCATTCCCTGCTATGTGGCGAGAGATCATGGTAAATGGCATAGAGGGCTTCTTCTGTTTGTGGGGCGACTACCAGAATATTGCTGAAATAAACACAGGCCCCTGTTAGTAAAAGTAACAAGGGAAGAAAAAATTGCGTGAGATCTTTTTCCCTCTTTACCCGTATCATGCCGATTCCCATTCCCAGAAAAGCCGCCACCAGCACCAGGTTAATAAAGTAGGCGGTAATCCTGATATTGGAGGGAATGAAACGAATTAATGCCAGCTCAAAAAAAAGAATTAAAAAACTGTAGCCGAAGAGTTTATACGAGGAAGGGGAGAAGATGCTTTGAGGCGGCAAAGGTGTTTTTCCTTTTTTGTTGGTAAGTCGGCGGATTAAATCTCCTTGCACTCCATTTTCTCAAGAGGCTGGGCCTGGCATTCTATAGATTCGGTCATGCCGTTTGCCACTTTGGCACAGGCTGTGCTCATACCCGTCATGATGGTGTCTTCCTTTGCCATGCCTTTTACTTTCTGGCAAACGATCTGATCTTTATATTTGATGCAGATTTCGCACTCATACTTATTGCCGGTCCAAAGAAGATCAATGGAAACGCTGGCAACGAAGGCCAGAAATACCAGGGTAATGATAGTGCCTTTATTCATTTCTCGGATGTTTGTCGATTTTCAGGTTGTGGGTTGGGCAATGTTTGCTTCACGACCGATAAAATAATGTTGTCGATAAAAGACAAGTTCCTGAAGCGATTCCCGGATATCCGTGAGAGCCATATGTTCATTGCTTTTTTTGGGAAATTTGGGACCATCCGGATACCAGCGGCTTACGAGTTCTTTGATCGAAGTAACATCAATACTTCTATAATGGAAATAATCATGCAACGCAGTCATATATTTAGAAAGGAACTTCCGATCCTGACCAATGGAATTTCCGCATAAAGGGGATGTGCCTTTGGGGCAGTATTTTTTGATAAATTCCAAAGTCCGTTTTTCGGCCTTCTCTTGATCTATCAAGGATTCGCGAACCCGCTTGACCAGTCCCGATGCGTTGTGATGCTTCGTGTTCCATTCATCCATTTTGTCCAGAATTTCGTCCCTTTGATGAATGGCGATACAGGGCCCTTCTTCAAGAACATTCAGTTCGCTGTCGGTAACCAGAGTAGCAATTTCGATGATGACTTCTTTTTCCGCATCCAGACCAGTCATTTCCAGATCCATCCAGACCAGATTGTATTTCGATTTTCGAGCCATAAATTCTAATTTTATTTTTTGGAAGTTTTACCGGAAGTGGGAAAATTTGCTGGTTTATACCAATGCCGGGCCTGTTTTGGCGAAAATTCAATTTTCTGTTCGGTAGAAATTACGGTTTTCCCCATTTGAAAAGGTCTAATTCGCTCATATCATAAGAATCAAAGGTCAATTGTATCTTAAATTTATGGAAATATGAACCCCTCTTTGGAGCCACGCCGAATATCAGAGGCTTTGTTAAAATTCCAGGGTTGGAGAAAAGCAAAAGGGGAACAGGCGGGCTTGGCAGACCGCCTGTTCCCCTAATGTGGAGGAGATGGGGGAACATGGCACCGAACTCGTTCCCCCCATAAAGAAGGAGAAAAGTACTATACGAATTGTACAAAATTAATATTAACGAAGTATTAATTCGGCATTAAAAATTTTTAATATTGGCTACTAGGCAGGTGGCGGTGATATTTTTTCTCAGCTTTCCTGCCCTGGAGGGGTATCACGCTGGTGCGGACATTAATTCAGCAGGTTGTCCAGATTCAGGACTGCATTCAAATAAGTGTCTTGAACTCTTTTGAGGTTCTTTTCCAGCCAAAGGTCGGCAAAATTCGGGGGAAAGCGGGCGAACCCTTTTATCTGGTTGATGGCCAGACGGCAATCCCGATACCATGAAATATTTTTACCGGCCTTAAATATTTTCATGGATTTTTTAAATTCTTCGATTGCGGAATCTGGTTTTCCATCACCAAAATATGCAAACGCCAGGCCTACCCGGCTCAGTCCTTCTTCGGGCTTTAACGTGACCGTTTGTTTGAAAGCTTCGATGGCCTGTGCGTATTGCCGCAGGGCCGCAAGGGCATTGGCAAGGTGAAACCAGGAGTCGTAGTGACTGGGATTGGATTTTGTCAGTGCCCTGGCCATCTCGACAGTTTTATCCAGTTCTCCCAGACGTGAATACGTATTAGTAAGTTTAAGTTTGGCGTAAAGAATAATGTTTGGAGGCGGATTGGCATCAAGGGTTTTTTGCCAGTATTTAACGGCATCGTCAAAAAATTCTTCCTTGTCCAGATTCTGCGCTTTTTCCAGAAAACTTTTATAACCTTCTGCAGATAAGGCCAGAGAAGGCAATAAAAAGAGGGAAATCAGCAGGACGAAAATGGTTTTTGCCAACAGATGAGAATTTATTTTAAGTTTCATAGCGGATGCTCAGGAACTGGATGTCAGTTCCTCCTGTAAAAATAGTGGTTCCCCGGTTAACAGAGGCTGCAGGGATTTTTTAAAAGTTTGGATAAAGTGTTCCTGATTATTCATAATTCTTTCTACATCTTCAGGGCGCAGGTAGAAAACATTTGAAGCGGTACCCTGATGTGTGTGAAGGACTGCCTTCTGGCATTCCATATTTGCATCAGAGAGTACTTTGGTTTCCATCATGAATGTGCCCGGCACGTTGTGGGTCGATAATTTTACGGATCGCCCGATGGTTTTCATTTTCAATTTGACGTCTCTAAAAGGCGAGTTTTCTGAAACCTTGCTAATGGCCTTTCCTTTGAATATAGACGCCAGTGGTTCCTGATTGACAAATATCCGGCGCAGATCGTCCTGAATACGCTGTCGGATAAAAAAGAAATCTCCGTAGTCAATGGGTTTCCCGGTGGAATCGATAACTTTAAAGACATCAAAAACCTTATCGCGAAAGGTCTGAATATTGGCTTCGACAATATCCAATTGGTTGAATGCCAAAACTGCAGAAATCTTATGCAGAAACCCCTGGACATCTTGAGTGCAGAGGATCAGTTCAGAAGGTTGCCCCGCCATAAAAAGCATTTCTGTCATGAAAGGTTCCCGCGATTGGGTGAATTTATTATAGATTTCCAATTGCGTTTGCAGTTCCCGGGGTAGGCGAACCATTTTCAGGAACTCCAGCTTGACGTTGTTGGGAACACTTTCACGCTTCTTGTGGTGAAGGGTATATTGGTAAAATAGCTTTAATTGCTCGATCTGCGAGGAGGATAAGTCCATTTTGGTTCCACCACGGTCCGCGTGGGTAAGCAAAACCAGCATCTTGAGCCTTTCCTTATCATGGTTGACAAGGTCGAGCACCATGTCATAGGTGTCATCGGCTTCCGGATCGAGAAGCATCAGGTCGTACATGGTCAAATGTTTTTCCACTAAAAAGGAGACATCATCCACCCTTTTGGGTTTGTCGTCATAACCCAGGTTCTTCAAAATATGTGGGACCATTTTCGCCCCGACCAGCTCTTCGTTCTGGTCGCCAACCTTTGCGCCCTTGCCGATATCGTGCAATAAGACGGAAAGTTTCAGGGCCGTTTTATCCCTTTGCGAGTGATAAAGTTCGGAAAGAAAGGGATCGGCGGTATCACGGAACTCCAACCCATTCAAAACATCCAGAGCGGAAAGTATATGGATGTCCGTTGGAAATTTGTGCACATAAATATCCTGCAGTATGCCTTTCAGGTTATTGAATTCGGGAATAAAATAATCCCCCAGTATTCCGAATTCATGGAGCAGGCGGATAGCTTTTGAAAAATATTTCCCCCGGATAATACGTTTGAAGCAGTTCTGGGTTTCCAGTTTGGATTCTTCGTCCATGAAAATGGGATACGCCTGATCAACATGTTGCTCAATGGCGCGGGTCACTTCATAGGATAAATAATAATTCCTTTCAGCGACCCAGATAAAAACCTTGAATAGCCATAAAGGTTCCTGGGCGAACAGGTTCTCAGGATTTTTCTCAAAGTAAATTTGATTCTGCGTATTGAGGGCAAAGAACTCTGAAAGGCATTTCTTTTTTTTGGTGTCTGCCGCCATACTCTCCCAGTACAGGTTCCTGCTGAACCGCTTAAGGGGATAAACAGCGTCGTAAAAATAAGTCTGGAAAAAAGCTTTAACATCGAATCCCATTGACTGCGCAATTTTTTCCCGTACTTCAAAGCTCATGGAGTCCCGGTGTGTGCCCTTCTGGAAAATATGCAGAAATAAACGAACCCGGGATAAAAGGTGGAGCCCGTTTTGCATGCTCTTGTAAGCCAATGGGCTCAGCAGATTTTTTGCAAACAATTCGCTGAGCAGTTCAAACTGGTTGGTGGTTGCTATATTTTGAAGAAACCGTACAGATACCAATGCCCAGTACAGGCGGCGCATTTCCTCTTTAATATTTGGTTCCTGCTGAAAGACAGTATTCTGGACTTCATAACATCCTTCATGACTCAAACAATGCCTTTGAATCTCCTCGCGATAAAGCAGGCTGACTGTTTTAATAGAACTTTTAAATGCGCTGTAAACCAGGGAGTTGCCGGCGACAAAACGATGTTCCAAAAGAGCCATAAAGTCGGCAACATTGGCGGGGTCCTGATCCTTCTCAAACGTTTCATTTTCGGTGTAGCAGGCGTTGATGGAGGCGGGAAAAATATCCTGAAAGACGAACAGATACTCAAAATGCCGGATAATTTGCTCAGCGGTTTTTTTATCGCTTTCACTGACAGATGATTCTGAAACGATTTGGATATCCACATCCGACCGAAAATACATTTCCTCTCTGCCGTATCCGCCACGTGCAATAATGGCAATGGGGACGGATTGCGTAGTCCACTCCTGATTGTTCTGGTGATTGAAATACCAGACAGCGGAATAAAAACTGGCCTGTACGAGAGTGTCTACCAACGCAGTTTGCTTGAGCAACAACAAGTGACAGTTGTCGGAGTCGGCGCATTCTTTTTGCAGCAGGCCGGTTTCCTTCTGGACCAGTTCAATGGCCCGGTCTTTGAATCCCAAATAAAATTTCTGCGGATCGATGTCGTTGGACGATTGTTCTGCCTGATGAAGAGAAACTATTTTTTGTTGAAGTTGTTGCCGGTAGGTTGCAACAAGTTTGCGGTTGGATTGATATAAATCACTCATGCGGGAGCGCCAAACTTAAAAGTTATTGAACCCGGTTGATAGATCCCAGGCAGGTTGTCCCTGCCCATCAAAGCCGCTCCAGATTAAACCTAAAATACTAAAAATTCAAGAACTTACCGCTAGGCGCGGGGCCAGCTCTGCATTGCCCGTCAACCCAACGACACCATCAAGCACAATACTTTAATAACTCCTCCTGACAGGGGAGGCAGGTGGCAAGAGCTCTATTGAGCCGAGACAACTCTTTTACCCCTGCGGGGCACGAGGGCTGAGGATGAATACCACGGCCACCAAATCGAGTTATTACCCCTCCGGGGCACGAAAGCTAAGGAAGAATATCACGTGCACGCTGGCCTCACGCCTAGTGGGCTAGAGGGTGCGGCCCATTAGCTCGGCGAAGGGCCGCAGGTTTTCCATAAGTCGGGCAAACTTTTCCGGTTTCAGGGACTGGGGTCCGTCAGAAAAAGCTTTGACGGGATCGGGGTGAACCTCGATGATCAGCCCATCGGCACCGGCGGCAATGGATGCGCGTGACATGGATTCAACCATTTCCCAATGCCCGGTTGCATGACTGGGGTCTATGATGATGGGGAGATGAGTTTCCTTTTTCAAGACCGGTATACAGCTGATATCCAGAGTGTTTCGGGTCGCGGTTTCAAAAGTGCGGATGCCGCGTTCGCAAAGAATCAGTTGGTTGTTGCCTTCGGCAAGAATATATTCGGCGGACATCAGAAACTCCTTAATGGTGTTCATCATGCCCCGTTTCAAAAGGATGGGTTTGTCTATCTTTCCCAGTTCTTTTAATAATGAAAAATTCTGCATATTCCGGGCTCCGACTTGAATGACGTCGGCATATTGTGCGACCAGATCTATTTCACGCGGATTCATAACCTCGGTGACAATGGGCAGTCCGGAAACCTCCTTGGCTGAGGCCAGTAGCTTGAGTCCGTCTTCTTCCATTCCCTGAAAGCTATAGGGGGAAGTTCGAGGCTTGTAAGCGCCTCCTCTGAGAAAGTTGGCGCCGGAACTTTTAACCAGATTCGCGGTTGTACATATCTGTTCCTTACTTTCCACCGAGCATGGGCCCGCGATGATGGCGATAGCAGGTCCGCCGATGGCAACCCCACCAACCTGAATCACCGAGTCTGTGGCTTTCACTTCACGGCTGGCAAGTTTGTAAGGCTTGAGAATAGGGAATACGCTTTCTACTCCGCTCATAGTTTCAATGGATTGAAGGCGGTCCTTCCCTCGTTCATCGCCCACGGCCCCAATTACTTTGCGCTCCACACCGACAATCGCGTGCGGTGTGTAACCGAGTTCCTGAATGGTGTTTTCTACTTTCTTTATTTCCTCCGGAGTTGCATCCGAAGACATAACAATAATCATTGAACACTCGCTTGAAAATGGTTTCTGTGAAAAAACCAGTATATCATTCCAGATAAGTTTTAAGAGGCTAAAATAGAGGTCATTTATCCTTTTAAACCGGGTCCATCCAGCGTATTCATTCTGACTACTTCCTCGATGGGTCTGCGATAAGCTCTGGGCTTTGGGTCGCCTTGCTTATAGCCCAGGGCCATCATCATTACCGGGATATAATTGGGCTTGAGATTTACCAGCTTGGAAACCGCTTCAGGGTCAAATCCGATCATCGGCACGGTTCCCCATCCGCGGTTATGAGCCGCCAGCATTAAAGTCATAGCTGCCAGCGAAGCACTGCGGATCGCTTCATCCCTTTGAATCTGGTCCTTGCCATCATAGAAATCATTTATCAGGGGAAGAACTTTTTCCCTAATTTCCTCAGGGACATTTTTGTAGATTTCAGAGGCATCCTGATGGGCATTTAATTTGCCGCAAATAACAAGCAATACCGAGCAGGTTCCTACCTGCTCCTGGTTCCAAGCGGCTTGCTGGATTTTTTCTTTAATGCCCGTGTCTTTGACTGCGACGAATGTCCAGTGTTGCAGGTTGAAGGAACTCGGGCTCAATACCACTTCCTGTATGAGCTCTTTTAACTCAGCATCGCTTATTTTCTTGTCGGGTTGGTAGGACTTGATAGATTGACGCTGTTGAATAACTTCTGAAAATTCCATGGTGAATCCTTTTTAAAAATAATGTTCAATTTACATCCACAGGTTTTTCGCCTGAAAATGAGAAAAAGCGTTTTACAATAAAACCATCAGCGGAAAATCGGCCTCCGCCACTGATCAAAAGAGGCAGGCATAAGGCAATTGCCAGAATATGATATTCAAAACCTTCGCCACCCTGTTTGCCGGACCAGTTCATAAAAAATCCGTTTGACGCATGTGCCATGACAGCGGCACCTGCCATGATGATTAGAATCCCGGCCGCGCAAAAACGGGTCAGGAATCCGGTTATCAAACCCAGCGCGCCCAGGGATTCACCCAGAATAACCAGTATGGCAATGATCATGGGCATTCCCATTTGATTGGTAAAAAATCCTAATGTTCCCTCAAGCCCATATCCGCCGAACCATCCAAGAAGTTTCTGGGCCCCGTGGGGAAACATAACGATCCCAAGCAGAACGCGAGTAATAAGGTTGTTTATGTTTTCATCTGTTTGAAAGAAAGCTTTCATCGTATTTTCCTCTCTATCGGTTGCGGTATAGTGGGTAGTCCACCTGTGCGGGAACTTCGATCATCGCTACGCGTAAAAGAGAATCGGAACCCGCTTGTATGGAAAACTCCCCGCTTTGTCTGGCATGAACTAAAGCAAAGTCTTGCCTGTCGATATAATGCTTCACTCCAGTTGCTATGTCGAACAAAATACCCTTGCCGGAAATGACCACCAGTGCCAGTGTTTTGCCCTGATTAAGAGAGGTTTGCAATTGTCGGTCTTTTTCGATGGAGACATCCTGCATTTCCACGTCTGATTCAAGGCTGATCGGCGAGCCCTGTCCAATAAGGGTCTTGATGGTAACGCCAGCTTGCTCCTCGATGGAAAAATCCTCATTCGTATACTCATTATAAGTGGGATCGCTCTGTATTGTTTTGCGTAGATCAGGCTCAAACCAGATTTGAAAGAACTCATTGAACTCACCAACAGTTTCTTCCTGATGAGAAATTCCCGATCCGGCCTGAATGACTTGTGCTCCTCCGGCCTGAACGCGACTACGGTTTTCGAAAGTATCGTAATGTCCGATTTCCCCTTTGAGAGCATAACTCATGATTTCAAACGCTTGATGCGGGTGCAAGGCTATTTTCCCGTATCCTTTCGCGCTGGCCCAGGCCCAGTAAAACAGGGGTCCCAGGTTTTTGGGTGCCGGGCCTTCCTGGGGAAACCCAATGGGTTTGATCTCGGTGATGCGACCGCCGTCAAACTGACCCACTCCCTGCGCTTCGGGCGGATAAATTTTAAAATCCAAAACAGCTTTGCTTTTAATCATGGTTTTATACCTTGAAATTATTTGGTTTTATTCTTCAAAATGAATTTCCAGTCAAAAGAATGCTTGAGTTTATTGTTTTGACAGGTCCTTGTATGTGTTAGGGACATTGACTCCTGAATGCACCCATCCCCAAAGGGCATAACCCTGAAACTCCTTCATGGTAATGCTCTTTTGGGCTTGCTCTAGGCTCGACCCCTTCCCGATAGCGCTTTTAACTTCCCGGTGTAAGGTCTCAAGGTATCTAATAATGAAATCAAGGTCTTTGGGTTTGGCGGGAACACCGTGACCCGGAACGACCACGGCATCATCGGGAAGAAAAGAACGAACTTTTTTCATCGTAGTCAGAACTTCTTCATGTTTACCGTCCAGTAGCCAGGGCAAGGCAGGGGGCTGGGCGACAACAGGATTCCCTGTCCAGAAAACTTTATTATCAGGCACCCATACAAACAAATCACCTGCGGTTTGGGCAAAACCCAGATGCATGATTTCAACTTTCTTGTTTCCAAGGTCGATGGTTTTCTTATCATCAACGATAATATCTGCTGTGCGGGCCACGACTTCCTCAATCCCTCGGTTTGCCCCAAAATATTGGGTCATGAACTTTTTGTCAGCCTCAAAAGCTTCCTTGTTATCCATGAAAGCTTTTGTCTTGCTGTGCTGGATGATTTTTGAGGTTTTGGGGAAAGCGTAGTTTCCGTAAGCATGGTCGCCATGGTAACTGGTGTTGACGACATATAATATCGGCTTGTCCGTAATTTTTTTTACAAACCCTATAACCTGTTCTGCTAATCGTTTGTTGACCATTGATTCGACAACAAGTACACCCTTATCGCCCACAACAAAACCGCCGGATGTGGCGACCGGATACCCTTTCGGATTTTTATCTCTAGCATCGGTGGGGTAAAATGCATATATACCCGCCCCTAACTTTTCAAGTTCAAGTTGAACGGCTCCCGCGTCCCAAACCAGATTTTCTTTCTTTTCATCTTCGGCAAATACCATTGTGAGAGCGGAAAACATGGTGAACCATGTCGTTAATGCCGCCAGAATAATAAGAGAGTATGCCCTTCCTGCCTTTTTCATAGTCGATCCCTCTGAAATTTTTGGTTAGAAATAATTTTATACGGATTTGTTATTTTGATTAGCAAGTCTTCCAAAGGTGCTAAAGGCGGCTCCCAGAACCCAAAACACGGGCCCCAAAATTCCGGGGAAGATCGGGAGGTGACCAGGCACCAACATGAAAACAATGAATCCGATATCTGTGGCACTGACTATTATTAAATTGATCCAGTAACCCAGTCGGTCATTTTCCCAATTGAATTTAACCGCCACTATCATCCCTGCAAGCGCAAAAAGCAACAAACTCCACGCATCCTGGAAAACTCTACCCTGAACCATTCCAGCCTCCAGGGTCGCTCCCAGTTGGTAAACAAGGAAAGCCGCTTTTAAGTGGAGTAAGCCCCAAATGAAATACATAGTGGATCCGAATTTTGCCGCGCCTGTTTTCATGATTTCATGTCCTTAAATTATTGGGCATTAATCTGAAAAATGAATTTCTAAGTGATGACCGTCTGGATCAAAAAAGTAGATGGATGTGCCCCCTGAATAATTCCTGGGTTCCCCATCCAGCTCTATATTGTGATCTTTAAGGCTTTGGATAATATTTTCATATTGATCCGGTTTGGCTGCAAAAGCGAAATGTAGGAACCCCTCATCCGTCATAACTTTTTGTGCTGAGTCGAAATCCAAATCAGGAGATTCGAATAAAGCCAAGACAACATTCCCGGTATCTATTTCAAAATGTTTAAAACCCGAACGGGTCTCGGTTCTGTTAATCACAGGAAACCCCAGTGCTTGTTGATAAAATCTTTCCGATCGGTTCATATCTTTTACGTTCAAGGCGAAATGGTGCAGGCCTTTAAGTTGAATTTCAGTGGGACTTGTTTTCAGTGTCATGGTGGTTCTCCTTTTGCTGAGTTGATTTGATCTTTCAATTTGTCAATACAGTTATAGATAGCAGGTATCGTGCCATTCCTAAATTGTTGAAACTTCTTTGCATTTAAAGGGTTTGCTGGTTTCATGAAAACTACTATATTTCGTTATTTATGAAATATGGTAGTATAAATACGAGATTAAGTAGTTAGTGGAGGAGTTATGCGAAAAAAAATAGATATCGAAACGGATCTGGAGTTGGCGCAATTTACCATTGAGCGGTCTGCGGATTCGATTATCTGGCATGATTGCGCGGCAAATATTAAACGGGTCAATGAAGCGGCCTGTAAACTTCTGGGATATTCCAGGGACGAATTACTTCAGCTGACCATTCAGGATATCAACCCGGCTTCCAATAAAAAAACCTGGGCAAAGTTCTGGAAACGATTGCGAAAAGAAAAAGTTCTTCAATTTGAAGATGCCCATTTGAAAAAAGACGGAACGAGTATTTCGATAGAAGTCTCTGCAAACTTCATCGACTTCAAGGATAAGGAGTTTGCTGTCAGTATCGCCAGGGATATTTCAGCGAGAAAGCGAAATGAAGAGGAAAGAGCTTGTGGCCTGAGGAAAATCGAAAAACTGCAAAGGGAATTAGAACGGCAAAATGAATACTTGCAGGAAGAAGTGCTGGAGTTACAGGCTTTCGGGGATATTGTCGGAAAGAGCCCTGCTCTTCAAACGATTCTCCGGCAAATTGAAATGGTTGCCCCAACGGATGCAAGCTCTCTCATCACAGGGGAATCGGGAACCGGGAAAGAGTTGATCGCGCATGAAATCCATTGTCGCAGTCCCCGCAACCAGCATACGATGGTTCGGGTCAATTGCGCGTCCATCCCTCGGGAACTTTATGAAAGCGAATTTTTTGGTCACATTAAAGGGGCTTTTACCGGGGCGGTTCGGGACAGGGCAGGTCGGTTTGAACTGGCTAATCACGGGACTCTGTTTCTCGATGAAATCGGTGAAATTCCATTGGATTTGCAAAGTAAATTGCTTCGGGTTTTGCAGGAAGGAACTTTCGAGAGGGTAGGAGATGAAAAAACCCGTCATGTAGATGTCCGAATCATTGCCGCCAGTAATCGTGATTTAAAGGCGGAAGTTGAAAGGGGGAATTTTCGCGAAGACCTTTTTTACCGTTTAAACGTTTTCCCCATAAATGTGCCACCACTTAGACAAAGAAAAGAGGACATTCCTCTATTGGCTGCCTATTTATTGCGGCTTGCGGCAAAAAAATTCAAGGTAGACGAACCGCGTTTGAGCAAAGCCAATGTGCTCCAGTTAACAAATTATGATTGGCCGGGAAACGTGAGGGAACTGCAAAATATTATTGAGCGCGCTGTTATTATTTCCCAGAAAGGGCAATTGCGGTTCGATTTGCCAAAAACCAGAACAGAAAAAAAAGGAATCCCTGATTCGGACTGGAAGGAATATCCGAAAATACGGACTTTTGCCCAAATGAGGGAGTTGGAGCAGGAAAATATTTTGCACGCGCTCAAGCAAACTGGCGGGAAAGTTTTCGGTACCGACGGTGCGGCGCAATTGTTAGGCACCCCTCCCACAACACTGGTATCCAGAATGAAAAAGTTTAATATGAAGGGACGAATTCCATTAGAATAAGTGCATTGACTTCAAATTAAGGATAGGAACTATGTCTAGCCCAGCTCGCACAATAATCTTTTCCGTAGTTTTTCTGCTGACACTAGGAGTCGTATCGGCGAAAGAAAGTTCAGGCTCCCAGGCAGAGGGTGAAAAGGCGTTCTCGCTGGGGAAGTACGGGGAGGCTGAAAATTTTTTCCGTGCTGTTCTCGAAAAGGAACCGGATAATTTTATTACGCTGAAAGCCCAGGCCAACACCAAGATAAAGCTGAAAAAATACGGGGAAGCAGAAAAACTGCTGGATAAAATTCTCGCCATGCCGGTATCTACCGGTCGCAATATCCTGGTTTATGCCGAAGGCGAAGCGGAACCGCTTGAGGCAGAGTTGGTGGATGAAAACGTAATGGCTGTGGACGAATCTTCAGAAGAGGACGAAGCATTCAGCCAGTTTATAAAAAAAGATGAAGCGGGACCTGTTCCGCATTACCGGGTGTTTCTAAAAAAAACCGGGAAAATGAAGCTATTTGTAAAAAGACGGACCCGGCTCCAATACTCCGGAATTCCTGCGGCCACCCGTGAAAAAGTTGAGGCTCTGAAGGCCGAAGTGATGAAAAAATCCATTTCCGTCAGCCAGGCAAAACCGGAGGAGGAACTGGTTGAGATACCTGGCGGATGTTTTCAGATGGGGAGCCAACTGGGCGATCCGGATGAACAACCTGTCCACAAGGTTTGCCTGTCTCCATTTAGGCTGGCGAAATATGAAGTGAGGCAAAAATTTTTCCAAACGGTTATGGGTTACAACCCCTCCCAATATGTTGGCGGGGACCTACCCGTAGACACGGTATCCTGGGAAGGGGCCAGAGACTATTGCAAAAAACTGGGGCTCAGGCTACCGACCGAAGCGGAATGGGAGTATGCGGCTCGAGGAGGTACACAGGAAGAATATTATTGGGGGCAAAACATGACCGGTAAGGAGGCGAATTTCTGTGACAGCACTTGTGACCTCAATAACCGGGCTCCTGATTTGACGGATGGCTTTAAGAATTCTGCTCCAGTGGGGTCTTTCCCGCCTAATCCGCTTGGACTTTATGATATGGCGGGTAATGTGAGCGAGTGGGTGCAGGACTGGATGGCGGTCAGTGAAAACTATTATTTGATGAGTCCTGAAAAAGATCCACGCGGATCCCGTTCGGAACTGTATGCCTGTAGCGGGGCGAATTGTGTTGGGTCCATTTCCATCACCCACAAGGTTTACCGGGGCGGGGCCTGGAACCAGGCCATTTCAGCCATGCGATCGGCCGACCGCAAGGCCACACACTTCCAGCTCAAGCAAGATGGAACGGGTTTCAGATGTGCCAAGAGTCAAAGCCAGTAACTTCAGGACAGGTAGCAACGATTTATTCAGCCGAGATAACTCTTTTACCCCTGCGGGGCACGAAGATTGAGGATTAATATCACGGCTACCAAATAAAGCGACGGCACACTGGCCCCACGCCTAGTGGTTAGATTAGTTTTGAGCGGAATACTAACAGTTTTTCTTCCGTCATTTCTATCATGCTGGGCAGGATTCCTCCAACGCCTAGACCTGAGGCTTTGCGTCCGCCGAATGGCATCCAATCTACCCTGAATGCAGTATGGTCGTTGATCATAACCGTAGCCGCATTAATTCTTTTGGCGGTATCCAGAGCGGTATCCACATTGCGGGTAATCACTGCGGCCTGAAAAGAAAAGGGAGTGAGGTTGGCTCTTTCTATAGCTTCCAAACGATCTTTGAATGAATAAATATTGACGACGGGTCCAAAAATTTCATGGGCAGAGACATTGGCCTCATCGGATGGGTTGAGGATGACAGTGGGAGCGTAACAGGTGGTGCCGATTTTTTTTCCTCCTGTCAGTATTTTCGCGCCTTCATTTTGCGCTTCTTTCACCCATTGGTCGACACGCTCTACTTCTTTTTCCTGAATCAATGGTCCCACTTCTGTTTTTTCGTCGAGGGGGTCCCCCACCACAAGTTTCTCAGCCAGTTCGACCAACTTCTTTGAAAATGGTTCGACAATGCTTTCATGCACAAATACTTTTTGTACAGATACGCAAACCTGCCCGGCGTGATAAAAACCACCTTTAGCCAGTAACGGCAGTGTATCTTCCAGGTCTGCGTCATGGTCCACAATGACCGGGGCCGCCCCGCCATGCTCCAGGGCACAGCGGGTGCCTGGGGCCAGCTTGGAGTGGAGTTTCCACCCGACTGCTCCCGATCCGATGAAAGTGAAAAACGCAACGCGAGCATCGGTTACCATTTTTTCCGCCAGAGAACTTTCGCAAACGATTGCCTGACACCATTCTTCGGGCAGTCCCGCTTCATAGAGACATTGCACGAGATTGAGACAGGAAAGAGGGGTTGCCCGTGCGGGTTTCACAATGACCGGGCATCCCACCGCTATTGCCGGAATCACCTGATGGACAATCAAATTGAAGGGATGGTTGAAAGCACTGATAGCGGCGACCACACCAATGGGTTCACGGATGGTCAGAGCCATTCGGTTCATGGATGAAGCAGTCAGGTTCATGGGAATTTCATGTCCGGTCAACTGGCTGATCGACTGTGCCGCTTCACGGATACCCTGGACCGCCCTTGCAAGTTCGATGCGGGAGTCGACCAATGGCTTGCCGCCTTCTTCTGCCGCTTGCCTGGCAAACTCTTCGGCTTTGGCCTGAACCCGATCCGCAGTTTTTTCCAGTATCTCAATGCGCTGATGAGCGGGAAGGGCTTTGTCAGGATTCTTTGCCAATTGATAAGCCGTTTCCAGAGCGTTCTCCACCTGGTCTGCATCATGCAGATCAATTTCAGCAATCAAATGACCATCGTAAGGGGAGCTTACTTTTAGTTGTTTAGCCATGGGGCCGACCTCGTTTAATTGGTGGACTACAGGATACAGGTTCTAGCGTTCAATTCCTCAATCAATACTTTTTCATTTTCTGAATAATCTACGGGTACTTCGATAAGGTGTACTCCATTCGTATTCAGGCATTCTTTGAGAAGCTCAGGAAGTTGGTCGGTCGCCTTCAGGCGATGTCCCTTAGCTCCATAGGATTCAGCGTATTGCACGAAATCCGGGTTGCCGTAGTCCAAACCGAAATTTGGGAAGCCCATTCCCGCCTGTTTCCATTTGATCATTCCATAGGCGTCATCGCGGAGGATCATCACGACCAGATTTAAACCCAGCCGGACAGCGGTTTCCATTTCCTGAGAGTTCATCATGAATCCACCATCGCCGCAGATTGCCATCACTTTTCTATCCGGGTGAACGATTTTGGCACCCATCGCTGAAGGCAGTCCGGCTCCCATGGTAGCGAGGGCATTATCCAACAAAACGGTGTTCGGCATATAGGCTTTATAATTCCGCGCAAACCAGATTTTGTAGACACCGTTATCCAGAGCAATGATTCCATCGTCCGGCATGGCTTCACGAACCTGGGCGACAAGATGCTGGGGAATGACCGGGAAACGGGCATCCTCACTTTTTTCTTTTAGATGTGATTCGATTTCGTTTTTGACCCGCTCAAAATAGCTGAAGTCCCAGTTTTCACATTTTCCCAGCTTGTCAGCCAGCCGGTCAATGGTTCCTGCGATGTCACCGACAACATCCAGTTGCGGAAAATAAACTTCATCGACATGGGCAGAAAAATGATTGATGTGTATGACCCGGGCTCCTCCCTCGACCATGAAAAACGGTGGTTTCTCGATGACATCGTGTCCCACGTTAATGATCAGGTCGGCGCGATCAATGGCGCAGTGAAGGTAGTCTTTATTAGAGAGTGCGGCAGTACCCAGAAAGCAGGGATGGCTTTCATTCACTACCCCTTTGCCCATCTGGGTGTTGAAACAGAATATCCCGGTCTTGTTGATAAATTTTGTCAGGGCTTCGCAGGTGCGGTTTCGGTTGGCTCCGGCACCAATGAGCAGAAGGGGTTGTTTTGCCGCGCGAATCATTTCCACCGCTCGGTCAAGTGCTTTGTCATCAGAGCGTGGCCTGCGGGTGGAAACGGTTTCGAAGGGGGTGGCAGAGCACTCTTCGGCGGCGATATCCTCCGGCAATTCCAAATGAACTGCACCTGGCCTTTCTTCCCGGGCAATGCGCATGGCTTCATGGACCAGCACAGGTATATTATTCCCATGGACAATTTGTTTGGTGAATTTGGTGAGAGGTTTCATCATTTCCACTACATCGAGGATCTGGAAACGCCCCTGTTTGCTTTTCTTAATGGGTTTCTGGCCGGAGATCATGAGAATGGGCATGGCCCCCAGTTGTGCGTAAGCCCCTGCCGTCACAAAATTAGTCACACCCGGACCCAATGTGGAAAGGCAAACTCCAACCTTCCCGGTCAGCCTGCCATAGGTTGCGGCTATAAACCCGGCGGCTTGTTCATGTCGGGTTAGAACAAGCTTGATCTTGGAACCCCTTAAAGATTCCAGGAAATCAAGGTTTTCTTCTCCGGGAATACCGAAAATAAACTCTACCCCCTCTTGTTCAAGGGATCGGACAAAAAGGTCGGACGCTTTCATGGACGAGTCTCCAGTTTCAGGATCGGGATTTAAGGAAAACCATTGGATAGAATCTACTTCATAATCCACTTAAGTTCAATGTCGATTACGTAACGGGCTTCCTTACAAATAATATTTGGAGTTTGAGCAATTTGGAAAAAAGAAAGGCGGGAGCAGAACGCTCCCGCCTTTCATCGGTTTGTATCAGGAAGGGATGTGTGTTTATTTTCCCTGGCGGATGACTTTCGGGTTGTCAGCGCCCTCAACCACCAAATGCCCAATAGCACCCTTGGCTACCCGGTAGATGCTGTGGTCAACCAGAGCATAGGTTCCTGGCGCATCGACCTTGAACTCGACAACCGTTGCTCCGGCAGAAGGCACCAGTGTGGTTTGAATGTTCTTACCAACTGCGCCGCCAAATCCGCCTTCGGTATAAACCTTATCAAAGATTTCACCAATGATATGAAAGGAAGAAATGCTGTTGGGTCCGATGTTGCCGAAAAAGATTCTGACGGTATCACCGACTTTGGCTTTCAAGGCATTGCCACCCTGTAATCCAGTTGCATTGCCATTAAAGACGACATGGGTAGGGTGTTCATCGAGTCCCTTTTGAATATCAAATGCGGCGACACCATTTTCGGGGTCGGAGGCAAAGAACTCACTTTGCATGACATAAAATTCCTTATCAACCTTTGGGAGTCCGCCTTCAGGCTCGACCAGAACCAGGCCGTACATGCCATTGGAGATATGATCAACGATGGCACCTGCCGCACAATGGTAGATGAAAAGTCCGGCCGCCTTGGCCTTGAAGGTGAAGACTTTTTCTTTGCCAGGGTCCACTGTGGTGAACGCGGCACCTCCGCCAGGTCCATTTACTGCGTGAATGTCAATATTGTGAGGCTGGGTATTGCTTTTGGCGTTGGATAAATGGAATTCAATGCTGTCTCCCACGCGAAGCCTTGCCATAGGACCCGGAACGGTTCCGCCAAAACTCCAGAAGCCATATTTTACGCCTTTAGCCAGTTCTCCAACGTATTCCTTGGCTTCCAAATTAATTACAACGGTTTCTGCGCCACGCTTTACGGCGGGAGGAACGTTGGGGGCAGAAGTCAGTTTCGCCGTGACTCCGGCCAAAGCCGAAGTTCCGCCAAAGCCAACAACCATTGCAAATATAAATAAAATACCCAAACCGACTTTTTTTCTCATTGCATCTCTCCTTAATTGAAAAATACTACGGTTAATAAATGGATCTCTTTGCGAGATAATAAAAAATTCTGGTTACAGAATTTTTCGGCAACCTGTTTTTAATCGCTCCAGGGAGCCGGAAAACCAATCTGAGCCCATTATGAAATAATATAACGGGATAAAAAGATATATTTATCTTTTAATAGTTTAAATTTATGGTATATTGCTGTGGATGTCAAGATAAAGTTATTTATTGAAATGAGGTGCTATGATTTCCCAGACTTCAGAATATGCTTTGCGGGCCGTGGTTTGTCTGGCCCAGAATCCGGATAAGCCCCATACCACGGCGGAAATCGCCAGGTGGACCAAGGTCCCCGAACATTATCTATCCAAGGTTATGCTGGCCCTGGCCAAGCATGAGGTGGTTTATTCCAAAAAAGGTTTGCACGGGGGCTATGTGCTGGCGCACGACCCGGAAAGCATCCCTTTGCTGAATGTGATCAACGCAGTGGACCCCATCAAGCAGATAAAGAGTTGCCCTTTGAAGTTAAAAACCCACGGTGCGAACCTTTGTCCCTTGCATAAACGGATCAACGATTCGATTAGCACGATAGAGGAAACGTTTCGAACCTCGACGATTGCCATGATTCTGAATGAGCCCACTCAAAGTATTCCGCTTTGTGAATCCGGTAAAATATAAACATTAACCTGCTAATTATGATTTCTGTGTTTTTTCTATTATAATTGCTGGGGCGGTTTTTTACCGACAGGTTATGCAGATCGAATACTGATGTTTCAATTTATTGGGGGGGAGAACAGAATGTCTGAGGATTCAGAACAAGATGCGGTAGACCAGGAAGAAGCCATTCAGGAAAATATGTTTCAGGTGTCTGCCCTCATTGCATTATTGGAGCAGAAGGGATTGCTGACGCGCCAGGAAGTTTTGGATGAAGTGCAGGGGCTAAAAAACAGGAAAGCCAGATAAGGGCCGCTTAGGGTCAAAATTAATTTTTAGAAGTGCCCTTAAGATGTGCTGAATTTCTGGACATAATATTTAGCGACATCTTTTATCGACAGGACACCGGCGACATCATCATTTTCTTTGACAATTAAGTGGCGAATATCTTTTGTCTGCATCTTAAGAAAAGCCGCCACCATGGATGATTCAGAATCTATATAAAGCAGGTCTCTTGTCATCACCTTGGAAACAAGGGTGCTACCGGGTAACTCATTTTGGGCCACCACCTTTTTCAGCAAATCCGCTTCGGTAAAAATCCCGACATAATTCTTCCCATCGAGGACCAGAATAGCACCCACCTCATGTTTTTTCATTCTCTTAACGGCATCGAATACAGACATACCTGCTCTGACGTAAATGGGAGGAGGATTTAAAAAATCTTTGACCTTGTCCATGCTATGTTCTCCCCAGAACTTGACTCAACTCTTCATAATATCTGATATTTTTTTGCTTTCGATTATTCCATTTAAAATGATTGGGAAAATAATTCAGAAAACAGAAAAATCAGCTCTGAAACGGTAACGATCTGAGGGAGAGGTGCAGGAGGGTTACAAAACTTTTTGGGCTACGCCAGAATACGATCAAGGATTTTCAGGGACCCCCCCTATTGAGGGGGGGGGATAAGTTGAATAAGGCGAATTTTATTATGCGGTTGAAAAATTAGTTTTGTCAGGCGGGTTGCAAAAAATCTCGCACAATATTTTTTACATTTATTGTGTCTACGACAGAGTTGTTGGTGATGATGGTTCCCAATAGATTCGAGCTTGCACGCTTTGAGTCGATGGTACCCTGAACAATATCCAGGATGCTTTCTACCATCAGGCCCAGGCTTTTCCCCTCGTGAGTGTGCACCACCACTTCAAGGGTGTCACGGGTTCCCTGACATTGCGTATTAAACAGTTTGGGAATATTTATTAGGGGCATTATTTCACCACGATACTGGACCACCTGTTCTTCTCCGGAAGTTTCGAGGTCAGACCTTTTCACTTCTTCCAGACGTGCAACATCTGCAAGTCGGATGGCCATTCGTCGGTTATTTCCCAAACTAACGATCAGCATGCCTTGACCCTCCCCATTCTTACCCTGCGAAGAGGAAACAGAATCTAAAAGTTTATTCCGTGAATCTTCACCTGAAACCAGCAAGGCATTTTGAGCCAGTCCCATCACATCCAAAATGAGAACGACTTCTCCATCGCCCATGATGGAGACTCCGGAAAACACTTGAATGCTCTGCAAAAGGTTGTCCAGAGTTTTGACAACAATCTCTTCGGTATTATGAATTTTGTCCACCACCAGTCCAAATTGGTTGTCATCCGCCTGGAGCACTACTATATTCAATTCGGCGTGGTGCTCACCGTTGTTTTTAAGAATCTGGTTAAGTTGAATCAGGGGCAGCAAATTTCCTCGTAATCGATAGAACTGGCTTCCAGCGATTTCCTCAGTTTGCTGAAGGCCCTCCCCTTGAAGGTGTATCAACTCTTTAATGCCTATCTGGGGAATGGCAAAACGGTTTGGACCGCTGGAGATAATCAGTGCGGGAATGATGGCGAGTGTTAAGGGGATTTTTATTTTCAGGGTGGCACCCTTCCCGGGTTGAACCTCGATATCCAGAGAGCCGCCAATTTTTTCGACCAATTCCCGAGTTTGTGCGAGGCCGTTTCCCTTTGCCGACTTCATCAAACTGTTTTGGGTCAGGGAAAATCCCTGTATAAACAGAAGTTTTCCGCAGTCCCTGTCATTCAAACTCTCCGCCTGCTCGGGAGTAATGTGTTTTTCATCCATGGCCTTGTTTTTGACAGCCTGAAAATCCACACCACGGCCGTTATCCTGGACTTCGATATGTAGCTGTCCGCTTTGATTGAAGGCTCGGAGCCGAATGACTCCTTCTTCCGGTTTTCCCAGGTTTCGGCGCTCCTCAACGGTTTCGATGCCATGCACGATGGCATTGCGGATAATGTTCATCAGGGGATCCTGGATAGCTGTGATCAGGGATTTGTCCAGGTCTGCATCCTGCCCTTCCATTTCCAGGCGAACTTTGTTGCCGCAGTTCAGGGAAAGATCCCGAACCATGCGGGGCAGTTTGCCCCAGACATTTTTAATGGGTTGCATCCGGGCTTTCATCACCGTTTCCTGAAGTTCGGTGGTCACACGGTTAAGGCTTTGCGAGGTTCCCTGAATAGTTGAATCGTTTTGATCCTGAACAATGCGGGAAAACTGGTTGCGGGCGAGAACCACTTCTCCAACCAGATTCATCAAAGAATCGAGGAGTTCAACATCGACACGAATGTTTGTGTCCTCTGACTTATCGTCCTTAGCGTCGGGGGTTTGCTGCTTGTCATCTGCTGGCGGTGAACTGGAATCACTCTGGTCCGGTGCTTCGCTTGCCAGATTCTCGGTTTCTCCTTTTTCCAGCCGGGCCAGAGTATCTATCAGGGCGGAATAATCGGCACTGCCTTCATGACCATCTTTTTTAAGGCACGCGACTGTTTTCCACACCGCATCCATCATTTTCAGCAGAGTGCTGATCATGTCTGGCCTTAGTGTCAGTTCCTGATCCCGCAGTTTTCCCAGAAGGTTTTCGCCGGAGTGAGTGATCGATTCCAGCTTGTTGAGTCCGAGCAGACCGCAACTTCCCTTGATGGTATGGAGATCGCGAAAGATTTCTGCAAGGCAATCCATATCAGAAGGATTTTGTTCCAAAACCACGAACTGGCGGTCCAGCCTATTAAGAGTTTCGGAAATTTCTTCCATAAACTCCGCGATATATGAAGCTTCTTCAGTCATGGATATAACGGTTTTGCAATCTTCGCATAGTGCTGATTGCGGAGTTTTTATTTATGTTTACGGTCTATTTATTATAAGGACTGCAGAGAAAAATTCATAGAAATGTTTGTGCTCCTCATGCTCAAGGTGCTTTTAAAAAAGCCCTTAAACAATGCTCAATTGAGAAACTTATCTGTTTTTTTCGGGAATTGAGGAATGTTGATGGGCTTGACAATATAGTCGGTAAACCCGCTCTCAAGCAGGATTTAACATCCCTGTGTAAAGCCCCCTAAATTAGGACCAGTTACTTTTAGAGTTTTCCTGCTTTGAGTTAGCCATCAAGTACTCTCTGGGTGTTAAATCACCAAGTGAGTCATGAGGCCGTTCTTCGTTATATTCCCTG